>OFCU01000089.1_pt1 | contig 52993 bp, 46 predicted proteins | sample 1520851 | NCBI WGS metagenome assembly OFCU01 (sample SAMEA2699040, study PRJEB24076) | metagenome | reverse complement strand
CGCCCACGGCAGGCATCTGCTGGGTGGGCTGCTGCCCGTAGTCGCCCACGGCAGGTATCTGCTGGGTAGGCTGCTGCCCAAAGTCACCTTGTGGGTACGAGCCCTGTTGGTATCCACCCTGTTGAGGCTGGTAGGGCTGTTGATTTTCGGGAGAATAGGGCGTGCTCATAATGTACTTCCGTGTTGGTGAGAGAGGTCTCAGGGAACGTTCTGTATCCTACCAGGCGCTAGGCTTGTGGCATGACGATCGACTATCTGACTCAGACGCGACCGCTGATGCCCCGCGAAGACATCGTGCCCGTCATTATCGGAGGAGACTTCGGAGTGTACGGAATTGGGCGTTGTTTCAACGAAGCTTTCGGTTGTCGGTGTATCTGTGTGGGATCGCAGCCGACGGAGTCGATCACACGTTCTCACTTTTTTGATGTCCGCCACGTGAGCGCTCATGCGAGTGACGCGCAGCTCCTGGACACCCTCATGACGATCGCGGGCGAGCATTCGGATAAGAAGCTCATCCTGATGGCCAACCACGACATCTTCTCGGCGTTCGTGGCACGGAATATGGAGACGCTCTCGCGTCACTACGCGCTGCCGTTCCCTACCGAGGAGGTCATGGATCGGCTGACCGATAAGGCCGAGTTCGCCCGCGCGTGCGAGCGTGCGGGGATCGCTACGCCGGGCACGGTCGAAGTAGACTTCTCCGGCGTGGAGGACGAGGCCTGGGCCGCTCCTGAGATTCCCTTCAGTTTCCCGGTGGTTGCTAAGTCCGCGAAGGGCGAGCCTTACGATGTGCTCGAGTTTGAGGGCAAGCGCAAGATCTGGTTCATCGACACGGCGGAGGAACTCACCCAGCTGTGGGGGACCCTGAAGGCTGCGGGCTTCCGCGATACCTTCCTGGTGCAGGAGTTGATTCCCGGCGATAACACCGCCATGCGCTCGATCACCGCCTACGTGGATTCTCGCGGTGAAGTCACGCTGATCGGTTCGGCGCGTGTCCTCCTCGAAGACCACGCGCCCACGATGATCGGGAACCCCGTGGCCATGATTACCGAGGACTTCCCGAGGTTGTGGCGCGATGCCTGCGCCTTGCTGACCGAGAACGGGTACCGCGGCTTCGCGAACTTCGACGTGAAGATCGATCCCAGGGACGGACGAGCGCTGTTCTTTGAGGTGAACCCGCGCATCGGCCGCAACAACTGGTACATGGCCGCCGCCGGCGCGAACCCGATGATCCCGATGGTTGAGGACCTTATCGACGGCAAGGCCTGCGAGCAGACTCAGGCGACTGACGAGATTCTCTACACCCTCGTCCCGGACTCCCTGCTGCTGCACTACATCACCGATCAGGATCTGCGCGCGCGCGTCAAGCGCATCATCCGTGAGGGCCGGCGTTTTGATCTGCTCCTGAATCCGACGGAGAAAGACCTGCGCCGCAACCTCACCGTGTGGCTCCAGAAGCAGAACCACCGACGGAAGTTTGCGCGCTACTACCCGGAGCCCACCGAGACGTCCTACTGACGTCACGTCCCTTCCCCTGCCCGGCCCCGGCCTCGTCGGTGGGGGAGAAGCCCCTGATAGACTGACTTCCTACGCGACCGATAATTCCGACCAACGAGGACACCATGACGACAACCGCACTCGTGCCCATCTCGCAGGACGACAAGATCGCCGCTGTCTCTGGCTTCCAGGACCGCTCCCTACCCATCGAACAGGCGTGCGTGTGGGAGGCGTTCGAGGAATCCCAGGGCCACGGAGTGTGGGGACGCTACGCCTGGTGCGAGGATGATGCCAAGATCGCGTTCATCACCCTGTACAAGTATTCGGTGCGTGGCGTCCACTACCTGTGGGCAAAGTGGGGACCCGCGTGGGTCAAGGAAGCGAGCCCGGAGCGCGAAGCTGCTCTGCGCGCGGACCTTGTGCGCGAGATTCAGGCAAAGGATAAGACCGTCGCATTCGTGCGCCTGCACGCCATCTATCAGCACCCTGACCTGTGCATGCCGCTGCAGACGATCTCCTACGACCGTACTGTCGTCATCGATACCTCCGGCAAGACCGAGGAAGCGATCCTCGCCGCTATGCCCAAGGCGGGTAAGCGCTCGATCCGCTCCGGCCTCAAGAAGGGCAAGGCCGAGGGCGTGACGTTCCATGAGGACACCGCAAACGCGGCGCAGGTCATTGACGAGTACTACGCCGTCATGGAGGAGACCGCCAAGCGCGACGGCTTCCGTCCTCACCCCAAGGAGTACTACCTCAGCCTGCTTCAGACGCTGGGCCCGAAGCACGCGCGTATCTTCTCGATGCGTGACGCCGACGGAAACATCCTCTGCTGGGACTTCTGCCTCGTCGAGGGAATTCGCGCGCAGGCCGAGTACGGCGCTTCGACCGAGGCCGGCCGACGCCTGCGCCAGCCCCCGGTCCTGGACTTCCTGGCCGCCGAATTCCTTGCCCGTGACGGCGTGCGTGAATTCGACCTGATGGGTGCCCACTCGCCGCGCTGCCCCGACCTCTACAGTGTCGGAAAGTACAAGAGCGCCTTTGCCTTGCACTTCACAGACGTGCCCGGCGGCTGGGACATGCCCATCAAGAAGGCCACTTACCGTGCCCTCAGCGCCGCAAAGGCTCTGAAGGACTGGCGGGCCCGCTCCTGAAGCGGACCCGACACGGGGATAGAATTCTATTCGCAACACAATCTCGCGTATCTAACGAAACTAGGAGACACAGTGCCCGATATCTCGCTCGTCATTGACGGACACGAACAGACCGTACCGGCGGGGACCACGGGCACGACGTGGTTCGAGAAGTCGCGCGATGTCGTCGCCATCAAGGTCGACGGCACGCCGCGCGACCTCGAGACGCCTCTGGAAGCAGGAACGACCGTCGAGGCCATCACCCTGGCCAGCGAGGACGGCCTGAATATTCTGCGCCACAGCGCCACCCACGTGCTTGCACAGGCCGTGCAGGACGTGTTCCCCGACGTGAACCTGGGCATCGGCCCCTTCATCACCGACGGCTTCTACTACGACTTCGGCAACATCGACGCGGTCACCCCCGAGCTGCTGCGCGACCTCGAGAAGCGCATGAAGCGCATCATCAAGGAAGGGCAGCGCTTCGTACGCCGCGAGATCTCCGAGGAGGAGGCCACCCGCGAGCTGGCCGCCCAGCCCTACAAGCTCGAGCTCGTCACCACGAAGGGGAAGGGCACCGAGGGTGCATCCGTCGAGGTCGGCGGCACCACGCTCACCATGTATGACAACGTCCGACGCGACGGCTCCGTCGCATGGAAGGACCTGTGCCGCGGCCCCCACCTGCCCTCCACCAAGCTTATCGGCAACGGCTTCGCGTTGACGAAGGCCTCGGCCGCCTACTGGAAGGGCGACCAGTCGAACGATCAGCTCCAGCGCATCTACGGTACCGCCTGGGCCTCCAAGGAAGACCTCGTTGCGTACCAGGAGCGCATCAAGGAAGCCGAACGCCGCGACCATCGTCGCCTCGGCGCCGAGCTGGATCTTTACTCCTTCCCCGAGGAGATCGGCCCCGGCCTCGTCGTTTTCCACCCCAAGGGTGGCATCCTGCGCCACGAGATCGAGTCCTACGTAACCGACCGACACAAGAAGGCCGGTTTCGACTTCGTGCACACCCCCGAAATCTCCAAGGGTGGCCTCTTTCACACGTCGGGTCACCTGCCCTACTACGCGGACACGATGTTCCCGCCCATGCTCGTCGACGAAGAACGCGACGAGGAGGGCAACGTCACCAAGGCAGGCCAGGAGTACTACCTCAAGGCCATGAACTGCCCGATGCACAACCTGATCTTCCGCTCGCGGGGACGCTCTTACCGCGAGCTGCCCCTGCGCTTCTACGAGCTGGGCCACGACTACCGTTACGAGAAGAGCGGCGTCGTCCACGGCCTGACCCGCATGCGCGGCTTCACGCAGGACGACTCGCACACGTACTGCACCCCGGAGCAGGCCTCGGAGGAGATCCGCACGCAGATCGAGTTCTTCCTGTCGATCCTGTCGGCTTTCGGCCTCAAGGACTTCTATCTCGAGCTGTCCACGCGCGACGAGGACGGCAAGAAGAAGGACAAGTTCATCGGATCGGACGAGGACTGGGCGGCCGCCACCAAGGCCCTCGAAGACGCCTGCGCTGCGACCGGCCTTGACCTCGTTCCCGATCCGGGCGGTGCCGCCTTCTACGGCCCCAAGGTCTCCGTGCAGGTCAAGGACGCGATCGGTCGCACCTGGCAGATGTCGACGATTCAGTACGACTTCAACCAGCCCGAGCGCTTCGACCTGGAGTACACGGCGGCCGACGGAACTCGTCAGCGCCCCGTCATGATCCACTCCGCGAAGCTCGGCTCCGTCGAACGTTTCATCGGCGTTCTCACCGAGCACTACGCGGGCGCTTTCCCGGCGTGGCTCTCGCCCGTCCAAGTCCGCCTCATCCCCGTTGCCGAGGCCTTCGATGGCTACGTCAAGGACGTCGCCGCGAAGCTGCGCGAGCACGGTGTGCGCGTCGAGACCGACCTGTCGGACGACCGCTTCGGCAAGAAGATTCGCAACGCTTCCAAGGACAAGATCCCCTTCACGCTCATCGCCGGTGGCGAGGACGTCGAGGCGGGCGCGGTCTCCTTCCGTCTGCGTGACGGCTCGCAGCACAACGGCGTCGCCGTTGATCGCGCGGTCGAGCTGATTGTGTCGCACATCGAGCAGCGCAACAACGCCGACCAGATCGACGGCCTCGACGAGGCGTGAGAGACATGAGCCGCGACGCCGGTTCCGACTTGATCGGGACCCCGAACGGCCCGTTGCCAACCGAGGACGCCCGCTCACTGGCCGGCGTCCCGGACGGCTTCGGTCGTTTTTGGACCCCCTACCGGATGGCCTACATCCGCGGTGAAGGCAAGCCCGCCGATTCCTCGGATGTCGGGTGCCCGTTCTGCACGGCACCCGGTAAGGACGACCAGACGGGACTGATCGTCTACCGCGGCGACACGTGCTTCGTGCTCATGAACCTGTTCCCCTACAATTCCGGGCACCTGCTCGTGTGCCCGTATCGTCATGTCTCCGACTACACGGAACTCACTGACGAGGAACGCGTGGAGCTAGGCAACCTGACTGCGATGGCCATGCGCGTCACCCGTGAGGTCGCGTCTCCGGCGGGTTTCAACCTGGGCATGAACCAAGGTGAGGTGGCCGGGGCCGGTATTGCCGCTCACCTGCACCAGCATGTCGTTCCGCGCTGGCTGGGGGATGCGAACTTCCTGCCGATTATCGCGCAGACGAAGGCCGTGCCTGAGCTCCTGGAGGACGCTCGCGCCCGGTTGGCCACCGCCTGGCCGAAGGAGGACTGATGCTCGGAAACCACGGACGTTCCATTACGAAGGCAATCTTTACGCCTCTCGCTCGCGTTCTCGCACGAGCCGGCGTCACACCGAATATGGTGACGGTCGCGGGCACCGTTGCGACGGTCGCAATCGCGCTCATCTGCATCCCGCAGGGGTGGATCTGGCAGGGAGGTATCGCCCTGGCCGTCGTCATGTTCGGCGATTCCGTCGATGGGACGCTTGCACGCATGACCACGGGTGGCACACGTTTTGGTGCTTTCCTCGATTCGACGCTCGACCGTCTGGGTGATGGCGCCGTGTTTGGCTCTCTGACTGCGTACGCGGTCTTCCAGATGGACAACTCGTTCGTGCGCACGTGGGCGATCATCGCCGGCATCTGCTCAATTGTCGGTGCCGCCGCCGTTCCCTACGCGCGCGCCCGCGCGGAATCCGTTGGCGTCGTCGCCAAGCTGGGCATAGCCGAGCGCACGGACCGGCTCATCATTGGCATGGGAACGGCCATGCTGATGAGTTTCGGTCTGCCCGAGTGGGTGTTTGCGGCTGGCCTCACCTGGGTGGCGTTTGCATCCTTCGTGACCGTCTGCCAGCGCATCTGGTTCACTGCCCGTCACATCGACGAGGGAACGCCGTGAGTTTTTCGCCCCTGTCGCTCGCTTTCGCCGTCGCTCCTCGCCTCCCGCTGCGTGTCGTCATGCGCATGGCGGACACTGGCGCATCGATTGCGGCCAGGCGCGGGGGCGCCATGATCGATAGACTGCGCGTCAACATGGCGCGTTTGACTGGAACGGAGCCGTCGTCCGACGAGTTGCGCGCCGCAGTTCGCTCCCACATTCGCAACTACGCCGAACAGCTGATGCTTGGCTCGCGTGGCGGCGCACCGTTGCTCGAGGGGGTCTCTTTCGAGGGATTCGAGGCCTTGGCTGCGGCCAGCGCAGATGGCCCGGTTGTGCTCGCTCTCGGACACTCCGGCAGCTGGGATCGCGCCGGCGCGTGGGTGTGCGCACACGGTCGTGGCATCGTGACTGTGGCCGAGAAAGTGGAGCCTCCCTCACTGTTTGAACGTTTCGTGGCGCTGCGCGAAGGCCTCGGCATGGAGATCATCGGCGTTGCAAAGGGTGAATCGGTCTTTTCCACCCTCGTTGAGCGCGTGCGCGGCCGTAGCGTCATCGTCCCGCTTCTTGCAGACCGGGATATTTCGGGTTCGGGCATCGAAGTCGACCTTGGTACGCGGCGGGCACTCGTCGCTGCGGGGCCCGCTGCGCTCGCGACCAAGCTGGAGCGTCCCCTCTTTGTCGCCTGTATCACGTACGAGAATGAGACGCCGACCGGGGCGGATGTGCGCGTGCGTTGTGTTGGACCGATTAGTGCCGCTGACCGGGAACGACCCGGCCTCAACCGCGTCGAGGCCCTCACGCAGGCATGGGTAGACGAATTTGCCGCCATGATGGCGTTGAAGGCGCAGGACTGGCACATGATGCAGCGCGTGTATGTGGAGGATCTTGACCCCGAACGCTTGGCGCGCGCGAGGGCCGAGCACGAGAGGAAGAATCGATGAAGATTGGAATCGTGAACCCGTATTCCTGGGACGTGCCCGGGGGAGTGGGCTTCCACATTCGAGACCTCGCGTTGAAGCTGCGTTCGCGCGGACACGACGTTCGGGTGCTGACGCCGTCGACCTCGGACGACCTGCCCGACTGGATCACGTCAGCCGGTTCGTCTGTGTCAATCCCGTTCAACGGATCGGTGGCCAATATTTCGTTGAAACCGAAGGCGCTCGCGCGGACTCGCCGTTGGCTGGCAGACAACGATTTCGATGTCGTGCACGTCCATGAGCCTGTCGTTCCCTCGGTCTCTATGGCAGCCGCAATGCTGTCGACTGCTCCCCTCGTGGGAACATTCCACGCAGCCCTCGGACGGTCGGTTTCGCGCGCAATTGCTTCGGCCCCCATGCGCCTGTACATGGAACGCATCGGAGTGCGCATCGCCGTGTCCGAGGAGGCACGCCGAACGCTGATCGAGCACCACGGCGGCGATGCCATCATCATTCCGAATGGGGTCGAGACCGCTTCGTTCCGCAGCGCGCAGCCCCTTGACCAGTGGGTAGCAACGGATGAACGTCCGGTCATCGTGTTCCTCGGCCGCCTCGATGAGCCCCGCAAGGGCCTGAGCATTTTCGCCGGTGCCATCGCTGGTGTGCTCGAGCGTTTCCCGGGCGCTCGTTTCCTGATTGCCGGACGAGGAGACGCCCCGGAGATCCGCCAGGTTGTCGAGCGTTTTGGTGATTCTGTATCCTTCCTGGGAGGAATCAGCGATGAGGAGAAGGAATCCTTGCTCGCGGGTGCCAGCATCTATGTCGCTCCGCAGACGGGCGGCGAGTCTTTCGGCATCGTCCTCGTCGAGGCGATGGCGGCCCATACGGCTGTCGTTGCCTCGGATATCCCCGCGTTCCGCGCGGTACTTGAGGACGGGCGAGCCGGCGCACTCTTCGAGACGGGTAATAGCGACTCGCTCACACGTACGCTCATCGACCTGCTCAGCGATCGTGAGCGCCTTGAGGAGCTGTCCGCTTCCGGAGCTCGCTCATCGGCGCAGTATGACTGGGAGGTTGTGGCGGATAAGGTCTTCGAGGTCTACAAGCTGGCGATCGCCATGGGAAGTCCCGCCGACTCGGGAACGCGCCGGGCACGTGACCTGATCCGAGGTCGCGGAGAAGAAGGGGAGGCACTCGCATGATCTCGCTCTCCCCCTGGCTGCTCGTCGCTGTAGTATTCGCCGTCATCACGCTCGGCGTCGTCGCTGGATTCGCGATTACGCGTGCGCGCAGGTTGGACCGGCTCCATCAGCGCATCCTTGCTTCGCGCGACTCTCTCTCGCGGCTCCTGCTGCGCCGGGCCTCTGAGGCAGACCTGCTGAGCCGCAGCGCCGGGCTGGAAGGCTCTGGCCTCGCCGACGCCGCACGCGCCTACATTCAGGACGGGGGAGACCAGCTCACCACCGATGGCCTCGACCGCCGAACTGCGGCGCAACGCCAGGGCGATCGTGTCGACGTTGCGACGCGTTTGGAGCGTGCATCCGCCCTGTCTCGAGCAATCCGTGAGACTCTCACTCTCGAAGATCGGGCACGGATTGCGTCGGATCCTGAGGCCGGTGCGCGCCTGGAAGCGTTGGACGCGACGTGCTATCGCATCGAGCTCACACGCAACGTGCATAACGTGGATGTCGCAGGAGTTCGCGCCCTGCGTTCTGCACGAATGGTAAAATTACTGCGACTGGCCGGGCATGCTCCGATTCCCGAGCCCATTGACTTTGATGATGACACGCGAACTGGCGGACGAGGTTACTGACATGCACGCGACCCACTGGGGAGGGCCTGGCGAGGACTATCGCCTCAGCAAGATCAGCAGCGCTACGATCGACTCTACTGAGGGAGTCTCGGCGCCGGCTCCCGACGATGTCGCTCCCGTCTGGCAGCCTCCCAAGCCCACGCACTCCTTCCCCTGGTTCGAGGTCGTCATGACGACGATCGGCGTGCTGGGGACAATCGGCATCATTATTTTCGGTCTGGCACCCGAGTCTTCGAGTGTGACGTCCTTCGTGAAGACGACCCTGCTGTCCCTCGTCGCCCTCGTGATCGTCGTCGGTTTCCTCCAGCGTATCGATCGCTGGGAGCCCGAACCGTGGAGGACGAAGCTCGCGATGTTCCTCTGGGGCGGAGGCGTGGCGACGCTGTCGGCGATGATTATGAACACGGCGCTGAGCGAGGACATTGCCGCCACAATCGGCGACTTCGACCGTGCTGAGGCACTTGCCGCTGCATTTATCGCGCCCCTCGTAGAGGAGTCCCTCAAGGGGATCGGCGTCCTCATCATCGTCGTTGTACGACGCAACTCCATCAACTCGGTGCTCGACGGTGTCGTGTACGCGGGGTTCTCGGCAGCTGGGTTCCTATTCTTCGAGGACATCCTCTACTTCCTGCGCACCGAGGGACAAGGTACAAAGACCCTCGTCTTTGTATTCGTCGTTCGTGCCCTGCTGGGGCCCTTCCTGCACGTGATGGCAACCTCGATGACGGGCATCGGACTGGCGCTCGCCCTCCTCAAGTTCAAGCGGGGCTGGTCGAAGACCGCTATCGTCATCATCTTCTGGTTCTTCGCGATGCTCATTCACTTCGTGTGGAATGGAAGCGCCGCGTTGACCGGATCCGGATTGGGCTTCATCGCGATGTATGTCGTGGTGGGTATTCCTGGGTTCCTTCTCTGGTCGATTCTGCTGCTGCGAGCTGCGCGCCGGGAGGCTCTCCATATTCGCGAGGGCCTGGTCCCGTACGTGCGTACCGGATGGATCCTTCCCGGCGAAGTATCGATGGCGACCGATCGTCGCGCGCGTAAGGCCGCATTCAAGTGGGCTGCCCAGGGTGGTCGGGATGCGAAGCGTGCGATGCGCGCCTTCTTGTCCGAGTTGGCCTCCCTCGGCCTTGACCAGCGCCTCATGGCTCGTCATGGCGCCGATCGTTCTCGCATCGAAAACGATCGTCAGATGCTGGCTGATGCTGTCGATAACCGGCGCGAATTCCTGCGACTGACCTCGATCGCGGAGCAACAAAAGGATGTCACAAACGCCGTTGCCGGTCGGGTGCAGGTCGCCTGACGCGCGCAGTAGTGAGCTGGTGTAGCGGGGTGGTAAAGGCGAGCTGAGGCAACGGCAGGCTTTCTTGGTGGCCACTGGTGCACGCCTTTCGCGTGAGCGCTTGCTCACGGCTCGTTCATCGCGCCCTCATAGGTGACGCACAGGAACATGGGGCACGATGGGCGGCAACAGAAAGGAAATCTCAGTGACTGTTGAACTGTCGACGCGCCCACGTTCCTGGGCGTTGATCATCTGCTCCGTCGTTCTGATCGCAGTGAGTATCGGGGCGGCTATCTATGAATTGACGACTGCCCTCGAGGGCGTCCCGTCGTCTGATGCCTGGCTCGCGGTTGGCGCCTCGACGCTGAGCGCAGTCGTGGGCCTCGTATTCCTCGGTGCGTGGACGCGCATGAAGCCTTCGGTTCTCGCATGGCTCGCCGCGTTCGCCTGGGGAACCGGCGGTGCTCTCATTTTTGCCGGCTTCGGAAACGGCTTTTTCGATTCTGCTGTTGAAGACTCTGGCGTAGCGGGAAGTACCGCTGACTTTGTGACGTCCGTGCTGACGGGACCCGTCGTCGAGGAGACCGGCAAAGGCCTCGGCGTCCTCGCGCTGATTGTGGCTGCACGTAAGCTGCTCGAGCGGCCCGCACAGGGTGGCGTTCTCGGTGCCCTTGTCGGTATCGGCTTCGCCTGGGGCGAGGACGTGGGGTACTACGTGAGCGCCCTCGAAGACGGCATGGGTGGACTATGGGAATCGTTCCTCGTACGCGCCATTCTCGGCGCATACGCTCACGCGATCTTCACCGGCGTGTTCGGTTACGCGCTGGCCTGGGCCGTCCTGCGCGCCAATAGCGCGGTGAGTGGAATCCTCGCCGGTGTTGGGGGCTATGTCGGAGCGCTCGCGCTGCACGCCCAGGCCAATGGTGTCGGCTTCCTGGCTCCTGAGGACTCCTGGAACCTGACCTACGGCGCGATCGAAATCCCGCTGTTCGTCGTGAGCGTGGCCCTCCTCGTGTGGGGCCTGCGCCGCCACCGGGCTACCCTGGAGGCATGAGCGCACTCGACTGGCCTGTGGACGCGGACGGCTATCCCCACCGGGAGGCCGCCCGCGTCCTCCTCTTTGATGACAGCGGACGGGTCCTCTTGGCCAAGGGCCACGACGAAGATCAACCAGAGCGATTCTGGTGGTTCACGATCGGGGGCGGCATCGAAGATGGCGAAGATCCGCGCGGCGCAGCCGTGCGTGAGGTCTTCGAGGAAACCGGCATCGAGCTAGCCGCTGACGACCTGGTGGGTCCCGTCCTGTACCGGACCGCAGAGTTCGACTTCCTGGCGGTCACCGCCCGGCAGGACGAGTGGTTTTTCATCGCGCAGGCACCCTCGACCGCGCTGAGCAGGGAAGGATGGACCGAGCTGGAACGCTCCGTCATCGACACGCAGGCCTGGTGGGATATTGACGAGGCCGCTGCCCAGATCGATGGAGAAATCTACCCCGCGCAGATCCTCGAGTACGCGCGCGCCTGGCGCAATGGGTGGGACGGGCACATGATCCGCCTGACAGACACGCGCGAACCCTGACGAGCGTGCTCAGGCGAGGCCGAGGGGTGCGATCGCCAGTGACAGATCCGGTGTATTGAGCTGGACGGAGACCTGATCGCGAACGGTGGGCTTCGCACAGAACGCGATACCCACCCCGGCCTCGTGCATCATGGGGATATCGTTCGCCCCGTCACCGATCGCGACCGTGCGCTCGAGGGGGACACCGAGGGACGAGGCCCACGAACGCAGGCAGTCGACCTTGACCTGGGAGGTGACGATGCGCCCGAGGACGCGGCCCGTCAACACGCCGTCGGCAACCTCGAGGCGGTTCGCCGCGTAGAAATCGATGCCAAGAGAGGCCGCCAGGGGAGCGACCACTTCCTCGAATCCGCCCGAGACGACGCCGAACTTTCCGCCGGACCGGTGCACCGCGTTGATCAGCTCGCTCGCACCCTTCGTGGGGGTGATGGCGGACAGGACATCGCCGAAAACGGATTCGGGGACCCCCGCGAGGGTTGCAACGCGCTCGCGCAAAGACTCAGCGAAATCGAGTTCGCCATTCATCGCACGAGACGTAATCTCGGCGACCCGCTCACGGGTACCCGCAGCCTCGGCCAACTCTTCGATGACCTCCTGGCAGATCAGGGTCGAATCGACGTCGGTGACGACGAGGCCGGGTGCCCCGCTGGCACACAGCAGCGGAGCACCCGGCTCGTCGAGACGGTGAGTCATGCTCACTTGCGGACGACCGCGCCCTTGGGAACGACCGTAATACCGGACTCGGTGACGGTGAAGCCACGCTCGCGATCGTGGTCAAGGTCGACACCGACGACGGCGCCTTCCTCAACGACGACATTCTTATCCAGAATCGTCTTCACGACCCGGGCCGAGCGGCCGATGCGACAGCCATGCATGACGACCGAATCCTCGATCTTCGCCCACGAATGGACGTAGGTGTTCGGGGAAATGACCGAGCGCACGATCTCGCCACCGGAGACGATGACGCCGGGTGAGACGAACGAGTCGATCGCGTGACCCAGACGATCCGCATCGCCGTACACGAACTTGGCCGGCGGCAGCGAACCGTCGATCATCGTCATGGTCGGCCAGTCGCGGTTGTACAGGTTGAACACCGGGTGCACCGAGATCAGGTCCATGTTCGCCTCGTAGTAGGCGTCCAGCGTACCGACGTCACGCCAGTAGTCGCGGTCACGGTCGGTCGACCCCGGCACGTCGTTGTCCTGGAAGTCGTAGACGCCGCACTCTCCGCGCTCGACGAACCACGGGATGATGTTGCCGCCCATGTCGTGCTTCGAATCGGGGTTGGCCGCATCCTCACGCAGAGCGTTGACCAGATCCTTCGTGGTGAACACGTAGTTGCCCATGGAGGCGAGAACCTTAGTCGGATCGTCGGGCAGTCCCACGGCGTTCTTCGGCTTCTCGAGGAAGTTCTTGACGACGCCGTTCTCGCCGTCGATGACGCCGAGCGCCGAAGCAAGCTCGATCGGCTGACGGATGCCGGCGACCGTCGCGGGCAGGCCTGAATCGATGTGGTGCTGGACCATCTGCGAGAAGTCCATACGGTAGATGTTGTCCGCACCGATGATGACGATGTACTCCGGCTGCTCATCATCGACGATGTTCAGCGACTGGTAGATGGCATCTGCGCTACCCAGGTACCAGTGCGGGCCGCGACGCTGCTGAGCCGGCACAGGGGCAATGAAGTTGCCGAGTAGGGGAGACGTGTACCAGGTCTTTGTCACGTGACGGTCGAGCGAATGGGACTTGTACTGCGTCAAGACAACAATCTTGAGGTATCCGGAATTCACGATGTTCGACAGAGCAAAATCGATCAGACGGAAGTGGCCACCGAAAGGAACGGCCGGCTTTGCGCGGTCATCCGTCAGGGGCATCAGTCGCTTACCCTCACCGCCCGCGAGAACGATTGCCAGGACGTGGTTCTTTGCCATGTGGCACCTCTTTGTTGGTCGAGTGGATCCGCATCGGTGCGGACCCGTGGGAGTGGTCACACTGTATTACAAATGTCTATCGATTGCTACACCGTCTCGTTTTCGACCGGCGACGACGTGAGATCGGATACGATGAGTCTCACACGTCGCTCCCATCGGAAGGACCCCACCATGCGCGTTGATCTCCTTACCCGCGAATACCCGCCTCACGTCTATGGAGGAGCCGGTGTCCACGTGCTCGAACTGGCTAAGGTCCTGCGTGGCCTCGTCGAGGACCTGCGCGTCCAGGCGTTTGACGGTCCGCGCGAACCGGGCACCGACGGAGCTGACCCGGGCGTGACCGGACACGCTGATCTGCCTCAGCTGGCAGGAGCGAATGCCGCCCTGCGCACGCTCGGTGTTGACCTCGAGATCGCCGCCGCGTGCGAGGGATCTGACCTGGTCCACTCCCATACCTGGTACGCGAACTTTGCTGGACACGTTGCGTCGCTTCTCGGCGACATCCCGCACGTGATCTCGGCGCATTCGCTGGAGCCGCTGCGCCCGTGGAAGGCTGAGCAGCTCGGCGGCGGCTACCGCCTGTCGTCCTACGTGGAAAAGACCGCCTACGAGGCTGCGAGCGCGATCGTCGCCGTCTCGAACGGCATGCGCGACGATATTCTGCGCTGCTACCCCGGCGTTGATCCCGAGCGCGTGCATGTCATTCACAACGGTATCGACCTGAACAAGTGGCACGCCCCCGAAGGGGAAGCGGGCGAGGAGCTGCGCGCCCGTGTGCTTGCCGAGCACGGTATTGACCCGTCTCGTCGCACGGTTGTGTTCGTCGGCCGCATCACCCGCCAGAAGGGCCTTCCGTACTTCCTGCGCGCCGCCCAGCTGCTGCCCGATGACGTTCAGCTCGTGCTGTGTGCCGGTGCTCCCGACACTCCCGAGATTGCCGCGGAGGTGGAGGGCCTCGTCGCCGAGCTGCGTGCTCGTCGCTCGGGCGTCGTTCTCATCTCCGAGATGCTTCCCCAGCCCGAGGTGGCCGCGATCCTGTCCTCGGCTCAGGTCTTCATCACGCCGTCGGTGTACGAGCCCCTCGGCATCGTCAACCTGGAGGCGATGGCCCTGGGTTTGCCCGTCGTCGGCACCGCGACCGGCGGCATCCCCGACGTCATCGTCGATGGAGAGACCGGCTACCTTGTGCCGATCGAACAGAAGCAGGACGGCACGGGAACCCCGCTTGATCCTCGCGCCTTTGAGGAAGCGATGGCTGATCGACTGGTGCGTGTCCTTGACGATCCTGAGTTGGGACGCCGCATGGGTGAGGCCGGCCTCGTTCGCGCCCGCGATCACTTCTCCTGGGAAGCGATCGGCGTGAAGACCGCCGAGCTGTACCGTTCGCTCGTTTAGGGCGCACGTCACCCGACAGACGACTAGGCTGGATACATGACTTACGTCCTGAATCTTTCTCACGTGTTCCTCCAACGCGGGGACACGCAGGTCCTGTCCGACGTCTCGTGGTCGACGCGCCCGCGCCAGCACTGGGTCATCGTCGGCCCGAATGGCGCCGGCAAGACCACGCTGGTGCGCGTGGCCTCGGGCCGTATCGCTCCCGATAGCGGAGAGGTGACGGTGTCGGAGACCGATTTGTCGCACGCCGACCCCTCAGAGATCGCCACGCGCGTGGGGCTCTCGTCGGCCGCGGTGGGGGCCAAGATCGTGCCGACCCAGACGGTCCTCGACACGGTGCGCAGTGCCGCCTGGGGCCTGGCCGTCGCCCACGACGAGGAATACGAGCAGGTCGACGATGAACGCGCCCACGCGCTCATGGACATCTTCGGTGTCTCGCACCTGGCCCAGCGCGAGTTTTCGACGCTCTCCGAGGGCGAGGCCCAGCGCGTGCTGCTTGCGCGCGCTCTCATGACTGACCCGGAGGTGCTCATCCTCGACGAGCCGACGTCCGGCCTTGACCTGGGGGCGAGAGAGCTGCTGATTGCTGCTCTCTCGGAGATTATGGCGGGCTCGAAGTCCCCGCAGGTCATCCTGGTCACGCATCAGATCGAAGAGATCCCCGCGGGCGTGACGCACTGCGCGATCATGTCGAACGGCGCGATCACGCATCAGGGGCCGATCGAGGACGTCCTGACCGGTGTCAACCTGTCCGAGGTGTATGGCATGCCTCTGCTCGCCGGCAACACCGACGGGCGCTGGTGGGCACGCGGCGTGACTGACTGAAAGGGATTGTGTGATGAGTACCTGGTGGCTGTGGATTCTCGGCGCCCTCGTCTGCGGAATCGTCGAGGTCATGAGCGTGAGCTTCGTGTTCCTCATGTTTGCGATCGGTGCCTTGGCCGCGGGCATAGCCGGTGCGTGCGGCGCAGATCTGATGGTTCAGGTCATCGTTTTCATTGTCGTCTCGATCGCTCTTTTGGTCATCCTGCGTCCTTTCCTGAAGGGGCGTATCGACCGGTCCAGTGGTTACGTTCCGAGCAACACTGATGGTCTGATTGGCAAGACCGGTTACGTGACCGAGGCCGTGGGCGAGCGCCACGGGCGTATCCAGTTCTCCGGTGGAGAGTGGAGCGCGCGCACCGAGGGGCCGATGCTGCCCGTCGGCGCCGAAGTTCGTGTTGATCGCATCGACGGTGCAACCGCTGTCGTGAGCGCCCTCAACCCGGCCTCTGCGGCCCCGACCAATCCGTACGGGGACTCGGCCTCCTGATCCCGCACATCCTGTATTTTTCATTGACGTAAGAAAGGAAAGACGCTGTGAATTCAGGTGACATCATCGGCAACATCGCCGTCATCGTGGTGCTTGCTGTCGTTATTTTTGTCGTGGTCTCGCTCGCCCGCGCAGTGCGCATCGTCCCGCAGGCGCAGGCCTACGTTGTTGAGCGCCTCGGCCGGTACCAGGCGGTCATGCAGGGTGGTTTCCACCTGCTGGTCCCCTTCGTGGACCGCGTCGCCGCTCGTGTCGATCTGCGCGAGCAGGTTGCGAACTTCCCGCCTCAGCCCGTCATCACCGCCGACCAGGCGATGGTCTCGATCGACTCCGTCATCTATTTCCAGATTACGGATCCGCGCAGCGCGACCTACGAGGTCGCTAACTTCCTGCAGGCGATCGAGCAGCTGACTGCGACGACGCTGCGTAACCTGATCGGTTCGCTGGACCTGGAGCAGACGCAGACCTCGCGTGAGTCGATCAACAAGCAGCTGCGTGGCGTCCTTGACGAAGCCACGGGCCCGTGGGGTATTCGCGTGACCCGCGTGGAGCTCAAGTCCATCGAGCCGCCGCCGCGAGTCCTGGCCGCCATGGAGCAGCAGATCACGGCAGAGCGTACGAAGCGCGCCACGATTCTGACGGCTGAGGCCGAGCGTGAGGCCCAGATCAAGAAGGCCGAGGGCGCCAAGCAGGCTGCCGTTCTAGCCGCCTCCGCCCAGCAGGAGGCCCAGGTTCTGCAGGCCAAGGGCCAGAAGGAGGCCCTGATCCTCCAGGCCGAGGGTGCCCGCCAGGCACAGATCCTGCGTGCACAGGGCGAGTCCGAGGCCATCCAGACCGTCTTCGCGGCGATCAACGCTGGCAACGCCACGCCCGAGCTCCTGTCCTACAAGTACCTCGAAATGCTGCCGAAGATTGCTGACGGTCAGGCGTCCAAGCTGTGGATGCTTCCCTCCGATCTCACCGGCGCACTGGAATCCATCTCGAAGGGTTTCAACCTGGGCAAGTAGACTGAAGCCATGCCGGGCCGACCGCAGTCCCTGCGGTCGGCCCGTTCTTTTCTCAACGGGAGGATACCGGTGGATTCGCATCAGGAATACGTGCTGCGCGAGGTGGCGCAGAAGAACATTCGCTTTATCCGTTTGTGGTTCACGGATGTTGCGGGCGTGTTGAAGTCGATTTCGATCGACCCCGGTGAGCTCGAGGAGGCATTCGCTGAGGGGATCGGCTTCGACGGCTCGGCCGTCGAAGGCCTGACGCGCGTCTACGAGTCGGACATGCTGCTCAAGCCCGATGCGTCGACGTTCCAGCTGCTCCCGTGGCGTTCCAATGAGGACCCGGTTGCCCGCATGTTTTGCGATGTCCTCATGCCTGATGGTCGCCCGGCTCCCTCCGATCCCCGCGGCGTCCTTGAGCGAGCGGTGGAGCGCGCCGCCGATGCGGGCTTCCGTGTGATGATCCACCCGGAGATCGAGTTCTACCTGCTGCGTCAGCCCGTGACTCCTGATCGCATGATTCCCGTCGATCAGGCTGGATACTTCGATCACGTCGCGCGTGGGGACTCGAACGATTTCCGCCGCCGCGCCGTGCGCATGCTTGAGGACATGGCGATCCCGGTTGAGTTCTCCCACCACGAGGGAGGACCGGGACAAAATGAGATCGACCTGCGCGCCGTTGACCCCGTGCGCGCCGCGGATAACATCATGACTGCGCGCACCCTCATCGAGGAGGTCGCGCTGCGCGAGGAGCTCGTCGCGACGTTCATGCCCAAACCCTTCATCGAGCACCCCGGCTCGGGTATGCACACGCACCTGTCGCTGTTCGAGGGCGAAGAAAATGCGTTCTTCTCCCCGGCGGGTCAGTATCGCCTGTCCACGACGGGACGCCAGTTCATTGCGGGCCTCCTCGCACATGCCGAGGAGATCGCGGCCATCACCAATCAGCACGTCAACTCCTACAAGCGCCTGTGGGGCGGGGGAGAGGCACCCTCCTACGTGTGCTGGGGTCACCTGAATCGCTCGGCTCTCGTGCGTGTTCCCCTCTACAAGCCGAAGAAGGCTGCCGCCGCGCGCATCGAATACCGCGCGCCCGACCCGAGTGCGAACCCCTATCTGGCGTTCGCTGTCCTCATCGCTGCGGGGCTCGACGGCATCGAGAAGAAGATGGAGCTTATGCCCGAGGCCGAGGACAACGTGTGGGATCTGTCGGATCGAGAGCGTCAGGTCATGGGTATTCACGCCCTGCCGGCCTCGTTGGCGGACGCCGTGCGTGCCATGAAGATCTCCGACCTGGTGGCCGCCACGCTCGGCGAGCAGGTGTTCGACTACGTCATCCGCAACAAGCGCAAGGAATGGACGGAATACCGCCAGCAGATCACTCGCCAGGAGCTCGAGCAATTCCTGAAGGTCATTGCCCGGTGACACCCGACGAACTTCGGATTGCTGGTTTCCTGGACCCCCGCAGAGCCCTGGGCTTTTTTGAGCAGCTTCCGGGTGGTGCCGAGGTGTGGGCGGCGGACTTGGGAGAGAGTGCCGACCCTGATCAGGCGCTGCTGGCGGCGATCCGTCTGCACGAGGCGGACCCCGGCCTCGTGCGGGGACTCGTCGATGATTCGCGTGCGCGCGCTCGCCTGTGCGCTGTCCTGGGTGGTAGCCAGTGGCTGGGCGATTACGTGATCGCCGATCCCGGCCGCGCACGATCAACGTGGGAGGACCCTGGTGAGGCCGCGCGTGTGATGCTTGCGTCCGTGGGGGCGACGCGAGGGGAGTCTGGGGGCTTCGTCGCCTCTGAGAATGCCCGTGTGGACGATCTCCGTGGCGCGTATCGCCGGGTCCTGCTGTACCTGGCCGCCGATGACCTGACGAGTGACGATCCCGAAGGGTTCATGCCAGAGGTTGGTCGGCGCATAGCCGACCTGGTCGATGCGACCCTTGAGGCCAGCCTAGCCCTGGCCAGGCGGGACATCGATCCGCGCGGGCTCGTCCCCTTTGCCATCATCGCGATGGGTAAGACTGGAGCACGCGAACTCAACTACATCTCCGATGTCGATGTCGTTTACGTCGCCGAGGCCGGGGCGGATGGGGATGAGCGCGTGGCCCTCGAAGTCGCGACGCGCCTGGCGGCGGCCACCGCCTCCGCCTGTTCGGGCCCCGGCACCGAAGCTCCGCTGTGGACGGTGGATGCGAACCTACGGCCCGAGGGACGCAACGGAGCGCTCGTGCGCACCGTTGAATCCTACCGTCAGTACTGGGACAAGTGGGCGCAGACCTGGGAGTTCCAGGCGCTGCTGAAGGCTCGAGCCTGCGCGGGAGACGAGGCCGTCGGGCGTGCCTTCGAGGAAGCCGCGCAGCCTTACGTGTGGAGCGCGGCGACACGTGAAGGATTCGTCGAAGCGGCGCGCCAGATGCGCCGTCGCGTCGAAGACAACATCTCGCGTTCGTACGCGTCGCGCGAGCTCAAGCTCGGGCGCGGCGGTCTGCGAGACGTCGAGTTTACCGTCCAGCTGCTTCAGCTTGTTCACGGTCGTACCGACGCCTTCCTGCGCGTGAGGTCGACCCTGGAGGCGATTGAGGCGCTGCGCGAGGGCGGCTACATCGCACGCAGCGACGCGCATCGGCTCGCCTCGTGCTACCGATTCCTGCGCGCCGTCGAACATCGCACGCAGCTGCCCCGCATGCGCCGCACGCACCTGATTCCCGACAAGGAACGGGAGCTGCGTGTCCTCGGGCGTGCGATGGGACCCGCTCGCTTCCCCGATGCGGCGTCGATCAGCGCTGCGATCGACGAGGTTCGCACTCGCGTGCGCGCTCTGCACGAGGACGTCTTCTACCGCCCGATCATTGCAGCGACCGCGTCCCTCAGTGAGGATGAGGTATCTCTGCACGCGGATGGCGCGCGTGATCGCCTGGCGGCGATCGGCTACCGAGATCCGGCGGGAGCGCTGACGCACATCGGAGCCCTCACACAGGGGACGAGCAGGCGCGCGGCGATTCAGCGCCACCTACTCCCGGTGTTCATCTCGTGGCTCGCTGGTGGGGCGGACCCCGACATGGGCCTCCTGAACTTCCGTATCCTGTCCGAGGACATCGGCGATTCGCACTGGTACCTCGCGCTCCTGCGCGACTCGGGAGTAGCGGCCCACAGGCTCACGACCATGCTTCCGAACTCTCGCTGGATTGCGGAGGCCCTCGCCAAGCGTCCCGAGGCCGTGGCCTGGCTCGATGATGATGACGAGCTGGCACCGCGCGATCCGCATCGGCTGGCCCGGGAAGTAGCAGCTCTCATTGATCGCCACGATGACGCGACGGAGGCCGCCGCTCGGGTCCGCGCCGTGCGCACCCGCGAGTTGACGCGTTGCGCGATGAGCGACCTGCTGGGCGGCGTTGATCCTCGCGGGAACGCGATCGCTGACGCCACGGATGCGGCAATTCTCGGAGCCCTCGCCATCGCGCAGCGGGAGGAAACTGAGCGGTGGGGAGAGAGACGAGCGAGCGTCGTGTTCGTCGCGATGGGCCGCTACGGCGGACGCGAATGCTCGTACGCGTCGGACGCAGACGTGATTGCCCTGCACGAGGCCGTCGACGGAGCCTCCGATGCGGAGGCGGCGGCGAGCGCGACGGCGATCGTCAACCGCGTGAAGAAGCTCCTTGGCTCTGCGACTAATCAGCTGGGCATCGTCGTCGACCTCGACCTGCGACCCGAGGGCAAGAACGGCCCGATGAGCCGCACGATCGAGTCACACCGAGAGTATGCGCAGCGGTGGGCTTCGACCTGGGAGAGACAGGCGGCGGTGCGTGCGCGCCCGATCGGTGAGGGTGGTCTCGCGGACTCCGCCCGAGAGCTCTTTGATGAGCTCGCCTATGGGGGAGTGAGCGAGGCAGACGTGCGTGACATTCGCTTGCTCAAAGCCCGCATGGAAAACGAGCGCCTGCCGCGCGGCATTGAGCCCGCTCGTCACGTGAAGCTCGGACCCGGTGGCCTCACCGACGTCGAGTGGACGATCCAACTCATTCAGATGCGTGCTGGATTAAACAACCCCGCACTGCGTACGCCCTCGACGACGCAGGCGATTCTCAGCGCTCAGGAGCACGAGCTGATCGGCGCTCAAGACGCGCAGACTCTCCTCGATGCCTGGGACATGGCCACCCGCATTCGTGCGGCGAACACGCTGGCGAGTGGGCGCATGAGCGGTGTGAAGCTCGACGTTGTGCCCCGTGACAGCGCGGAGCTGCGTGCCCTCGCAGCGATCCTCGGGTACGGTAGCGGCGGGCTGAACGCCCTCGAAGACGACTGGCTGCGCGTTGGACGCAAGGCGCGCGCCGTCATGGAACGACTTTTCTGGGAGTAACAGTGAAGATTGTGCTGGTACGGCACGGGCAGACCCCCGCGAATCGCCTCGGTGCGCTCGATACGGTGCGCCCCGGCCTCGGGCTGACTCCCGAAGGGCTCCTCCAGGCCCAGCGCCTCGCGGATCGATGGGAATCCGAAGTTGCGCCTCCTCCTACCGTCATCGCGTTGTCTGGGCTGCACCGCACCCGCCTGACCGCGGCTCCGCTGGCGAGTGCCTACGGGCTGACGCCGCAGGTGCACCCCGGCATTCGCGAGCTGCGCTCCGGCGACCTCGAAATGGCTGCCGACCCGTGCTCTCAGTCCCTCTATGTGCGCACGACCCTGTCGTGGTGCGCCGGGGATTTGAACAATCGCATGCCCGGTGGCGAAAACGGGCGCGAGGCCCTGGCCCGCTCGCTGGAAACCGTGCGCCGCGTGGGCCTGGCCGCCCGCGAGCAAGCGGGGGACGAGGCCGTCGCTGTGTTCGTCATCCACGGTGCCCTCACGCGCCTGCTGGCGACGTGGCTGTCGTGCGACATCGACGAGGAGCTTGTCTCCAAGCACTTCATGTCCAACACGGGCACGTCGACCTTCGAGTGGGCACCCGACTTCACCCCTGCCTCGGCCGACGAACTGGCGAAGGGACTCCACGCCCTGACCTGGAACGACCGTCCCCTCGATCAGTGGTCGTGAGACGATTCGCCGCCTGAGTCCTCATCGGGCGCGACGAACTCTGACACCTCGTAGGGGAACGAGCGGTACGTGAAGTATCCCTCCAGGTAAGAGCGGTGATCCTCGCACGCGAGCCACGTCTTCGTGCGCCCGCGATGGATCGCGGGATTGCGCCAGTCGATCCGGTAGACCGCGGCGTTCGTGCATTCGCGCGCCGAGCAGATGCCCGATGCGGCTTCGACTCCCAGTGCCATGGTGTCCTCCCCGTGCAGTTACGCTTGGAAGTATGCCAACCCTCGTTCTCGTTCGCCACGCGCAGGCCGCATATTCCTACCCCGATCACACTCGCCCCCTCACGGATGCAGGCGTCGACCAGGCCGCGCGCCTCGGCGGTGTCCTGTCCCGTCAGATCGGGAGCTTCGATGTGGCCGTATGCTCGGACGCGGTCCGTGCCCAGCAGACGTTTGCCCAGATCAGCCAGCGCGTGCCGATTCACGAGAGCTGGTGTGACCGCGGCGTCTACAACGCCGACGAGGAAGACATCCTGACCCTGGCACGCAGCTTCGAGGGGGAGCGCGCACTCATCGTCGGTCATGAGCCGACCATCTCCGGCTCGGGCTATGTTCTGGCGCGCGAGGACGACCGGGCAGAGGTGGCCCGAGGCGTGCCCACCGCGACCGCTCTCATCCTCACCTTCGACGGACCCTGGGAGAAGCTGGCACCCTCCAGCGCCGCCCTTCGCGTGGCGCTGACCCCGCCCACCCGATAGGGTGCCTGCCCCCGGAAGTGGCCCCTGCCTCGTCCATGCTTCCTGTGAGTGTGTTTACGTTTGTCCACGTGACGCCCGCCCGGATGCGGATGGGGGCCGCACACGCGTTAGAATGTGGCGGTATCTATCCACCCAACAGGGAGAAGTGATGTCGGGACACTCTAAGTGGGCGACCACCAAGCACAAGAAGGCCGCCATTGACGCCAAGCGCGGCAAGCTCTTCGCGCGCCTCATCAAGAACATTGAGGTTGCAGCTCGCACGGGCGGCGGCGACCCCGCTGGCAACCCGACCCTGTACGACGCCATCCAGAAGGCGAAGAAGAACTCCGTCCCCGCTGACAACATCGACCGCGCCGTCAAGCGTGGCTCCGGTGCCGAGGCCGGTGGCGCCAACTACGAGACCATCATGTACGAGGGCTACGGCCCGAACGGTGTCGCCTTCCTGGTGGAGTGTCTGACGGATAACCGTAACCGCGCGGCCTCCGACGTGCGCCTGGGCTTCACCCGCCACGGCGGCTCCCTGGCCGACCCCGGTTCGGTCTCCTACCTGTTCTCGCGTCGCGGCGTCGTCGAGGTGCCCGCCGCCGACGGTGTGGATGAGGAATCCATCATGATGGCCGTCCTGGACGCCGGAGCCGAAGATGTCGAGGACGCCGGTGAGATCTTCGTCATCGAATCCGACCCCAAGGACGTCGTCGCCGTGCGCACCGCCCTGCAGGAGGCCGGCATCGACTACGACTCCGCCGAAGTCCAGTTCGTCGCCTCCACCGAGGTCGAGCTCGATCTCGAGGGCGCCCTGAAGGTCAACAAGCTCATCGACGTTCTCGAGGACTCCGATGACGTGCAGAACATCTACACGAACATGTCGCTGAGCGACGAGGTTCGTGCCCAGCTGGAAGAACAGGAGTGAGCATGAGCGATTCGACCGCTAAGCGCGAGGTCGGCACCCCGCAGGTGAAGCGTGGCATGGCCCAGATGCTCAAGGGCGGCGTCATCATGGACGTCGTCACCCCCGAGCAGGCGAAGATTGCCGAGGACGCGGGTGCCGTGGCCGTCATGGCCCTCGAGCGCGTCCCCGCCGACATCCGCGCCCAGGGCGGCGTGGCCCGCATGTCCGACCCCGACCTGATCGAAGGCATCATCGAGGCCGTGTCCATCCCCGTGATGGCCAAGGCCCGTATCGGTCACTTCGTTGAGGCGCAGGTCCTGCAGTCCCTGGGCGTTGACTACATCGACGAGTCCGAGGTTCTGACCCCCGCCGACTACACGCACCACATCGACAAGTGGAACTTCACCGTTCCCTTCGTCTGCGGTGCCACCAACCTCGGTGAGGCACTGCGCCGCATCAACGAGGGCGCGGCCATGATCCGCTCCAAGGGCGAGGCCGGCACCGGCGACGTCTCCAACGCGACCACGCACATGCGCAAGATCCGCGACGAGATCCGCCACCTGACCTCCCTGCCCGAGGATGAGCTCTACGTCGCGGCCAAGGAACTGCAGGCCCCCTACGAGCTCGTCGCCGAGGTTGCCCGCGAGGGTCGCCTCCCCGTCGTGCTCTTCACGGCCGGCGGCATCGCCACCCCCGCCGACGCTGCCATGATGATGCAGCTGGGCGCCGAGGGCGTCTTCGTGGGTTCGGGCATCTTCAAGTCCGGTGACCCCGCCAAGCGCGCGGCCGCCATCGTCAAGGCCACGACCTTCTACGACGATCCGTCCGTCATCGCCGAGGTCTCCCGTGGCCTGGGCGAGGCCATGGTCGGCATTAACGTCGACGACCTGCCGGTTGATCACCGCCTCGCGGAGCGCGGATGGTGACCATCGGCGTTCTCGCCCTGCAGGGCGACGTCGCAGAGCACGTGCGGGCGCTGGAAAACTCCGGCGCCCGCGCGCTGCTTGTGCGCAGGGTTTCTGAACTCGACCAGGTCGATGGCCTGGTTATCCCGGGCGGCGAGTCGACGACCATGTCGAATCTCCTGCTGTCTTTCGGCATGTTTGACACGCTCAATGAACGCATCGCGTCCGGCATGCCCGTGTACGGGACGTGTGCGGGCATGATCATGCTTGCCTCCTCGATCCTGGACGGCCGCGAGGACCAGCGTTCCTTCGGCGCGCTCGACATGGTCGTGCGCCGTAACGCTTTCGGTCGCCAGGTCGACTCCTACGAGGAGGACCTGGACATTGAGGGTCTTCAGGGCGGTCCCTTCCACGCCGTGTTTATCCGCGCTCCATGGGTCGAGTCGGTGGGCGAGGGCGTCGAGGTGATCGCGCGCGCCGGAAATAGCGCCGACGGCCCGATCGTCGCGGTGCGCCGCGGCAACGTCATGGCGACGTCCTTCCATCCCGAGGTGGGCGGAGATGACCGTGTTCACGCACTGTTCGTCGATATGGTGGCGCGCTCCTGATGCGCGTCATGGGCATCGACCCGGGCCTGACGCGGTGTGGCCTCGGCGTCGTCGACGTCGACGCGTCGCGGCGCGCCTCGCTCGTGTACGTCGGTGTGGCCCGCACGGATAAGGACCTGGCGACGCACTTCCGGCTGCGAACGATCGCGGATGCGATCGATAGTGTCATCGATCGCTACGAGCCCGAGGTCGTTGCTATTGAGCGCGTCTTCGCGCAGGACAACCTGCAGTCGGTGACGAGCACGATGCAGGTCATGGGCGCGGCGATGACGTGCGTCGGTCGCGCCGGCCTGCCCATGGCCGTTCATACGCCCTCCGAGGTCAAGTCCGCCGTCTCGGGCAACGGCAACGCGGACAAGGCTCAGGTGCAGGCGATGGTTGCACGCATCCTCGGCCTCGCCAAGGCCCCCAAGCCTGCGGACGCCGCCGACGCACTGGCCATCGCTATCACGCACGCGTGGCGGGGGACCGGCTTGCTCGGTGCCCCCGAGGACTCCTCGGTCGCCGTCTCGATCTCGGGCCGTCTCACCGCGCGCGGCTCGATGACCCCCGCGCAAAAAGCGTGGGCCGAGGCCCAGGCCGCGCAACGCCGAACGGGTGCCGTCGATCCGAGGCGCAGGCGCGGCTAGAATCGTACATATGTTCGCCCGCGCACGCGGGTGACCCGTGAACGAAAGGAACGCAGTGATCTCCATTCTGTGCGGCACAGTCGCGAGCGTCGGCCTCGACCACATCGACATCGTGGTGGGGGGCATCGGCTTTCGCGTGCACGTGACGCCCGCGTTCGCGCAGGGTGCGTCGCGTGATCAGGAGATGACGGTGTTCACGTCGATGATCGTGCGCGAAGATTCGATGACGCTCTACGGTTTTGAGTCCGCGGATGAGCGTGACGTGTTCACGAAGCTGCTGTCGGTGTCGGGCATCGGCCCGAAGATCGCGCTCGCCGCACTGGCTGTCCTGCGCCCCGACGACCTGCGCCGTGCGGTGCGCGACCAGGACCTTGCGGCGCTCCAGCGCATCCCGGGTGTGGGTAAGAAGTCAGCCCAGCGCATGGCGCTCGAAATCGGCGACAAGCTGGGTACTCCAGCAGCCTTGCCGGGCGGCGAAACCGTGGCCGCTCCCGTGTCCACCGAGGATGCCGTGGCCTCCGAAGTCAGCGCCGCGCTGGTCGGTTTGGGCTGGTCCGAGGCCCAGGCCGCCAAGGCGATCGAGAAGCTGGCGGGCAGTGGGCTTGGCGCCTCCGACATGCTGCGTGCTGCCCTCGTGACGCTGGGAGGCGGACGTGGCTGATCAGATGGATTCCGGGTTCGACGTCGATGCGATGCGCATCGTCGCCCCCGATGCCGGGGAGCTCGAGCGTGCCGCAGAGGCCGCGCTGCGCCCGAAGAAGCTCTCTGAGTTCGTCGGCCAGCGCGTCGTGCGCGGCCAGCTGCAGCTCGTGCTCGACGCCGCGCGCATGCGTTCGGCGAGCCCTGACCACGTCTTGCTCGCGGGCCCTCCGGGACTCGGCAAGACGACGCTCGCGATGATCATCGCCGCCGAGATGGGAACGTCCCTGCGACTGACCTCCGGCCCCGCCATCCAGCACGCGGGTGATCTCGCGGCGATCCTGTCCGGTCTTCAAGAGGGCGACATCCTCTTCATCGACGAGATTCACCGCCTCGCGCGCACCGCCGAGGAAATGCTCTACCTCGCCATGGAGGACTTCCGCGTCGACGTCGTCGTGGGCAAGGGACCCGGTGCGACGTCGATCCCGCTGACCCTTCCTCCATTCACGGTCGTCGGCGCAACCACGCGTTCAGGCCTGCTCCCCGCACCGCTGCGCGACCGCTTTGGTTTCACCGCCCATCTCGAGTTCTACGAAACCGATGAACTGCAGTCCGTTGTCACCCGTTCCGCCTCGCTGCTGGGGTCACCCATCGACGCGCAGGCCGCCCACGAGATCGCCTCGCGTTCGCGCGGCACTCCTCGAATCGCGAACCGCCTCCTGCGTCGCGTCGTCGACTACGCCCAGGTGCATGGCGACGGGCAGCTGACCCTCGAGGCCGCGCGCGGCGCGCTCGAGCTTTTCGAGGTCGACCCTTCCGGCCTGGATCGCCTGGACCGCGCGGTACTCGATGCCATCTGTCGTCGTTTCGCGGGTGGCCCGGTGGGCCTGACGACCCTGTCCGTGACGATCGGAGAGGAAGCAGAGACCGTCGAAACCGTCGCCGAACCCTACCTTGTGCGTGAAGGCTTCCTCGTGCGCACCAACCGCGGACGTATGGCAACCCCCAAGGCGTGGGCTCACCTCGGGCTGACCCCGCCCGCGCCGGACGGCGCTCTCTTCGACTAGGGGAGTGTACCTCGTCCCCATCTGTGCTGGTCGCGGGTGACGCGTAGTGTCAAAACGGCTCAGGAGGCGTCTTGCGCCGCGCCACACCTTGATCACTTAGGCTAAAACCTTGCTCGGGCATTAGACTGGCAAAGTGCGCTCGAAGCGCTAGACCGTCATCGAAAGTGAATCAGCCTTTATGAACAACTACATGCTCCTGATCATGGCAGCTTTCCTCATCGTCTTCGTGATGTGGAGCTCGCGCTCCCGCAGGCAGCAGATGCAGAAGATGGAACAGGAAAAGCGCGACCAGCTCGCAGCCGTCACCCCCGGAGAATGGGTGCGTACCCGCGTGGGCTTCTGGGGTCGTTTCGTTGACCTCGACGGCGACATCGTCGTCCTGGAGACCACCGACGGACATGAGATGTACTGGGAGCGCGAATTCATCGCCGAGATCGGTGGACAGCCGCCGCTCGCTGACGCAGATCAGGCTGACGCGGACGCCGACGCGGCAGAGGCGGTGGAGGAGGACGCGTCCGTCCTCGGCCTCAACCAGGAAGACGCCCAGTCTTTCGACGTGCGCGACACCGACGAGCAGCAGAACTAACTCAAGGCTGAACGGAAAGTAGAACCGTGGCATCACACAAGCGACGCCCCGTGCGCGCGCTCGTGACCCTGACCGTCGCCATCCTGGCGGCGTGCGCGGCACTTGCGATCGGGCACTTCGTGAAGGGCGTGTCCCCGTATCCCGACCTGGCCCTTGACCTCAAGGGTGGTACTCAGCTGATCCTGACTCCGACCCCGACGTCAGAGGGACAGCGCGAGATCACCGAGGAGGACATCACGCAGGCGATCTCGATTATTCGTAATCGTATTGACGCCTCCGGCGTGTCCGAGTCCGAAATCTCCTCGATGGGTAGCTCGAACATTATGGTGTCGATTCCCGGCACCCCCTCCCAGGAGCAGCTGGACCTGATCCGTTCGTCCTCGCAGATGAACTTCCGCCCGGTGCTGCGCATCGGGCCCGCGCAGCGCGTCCCCCAGAATCAGCAGCAGCCTCAGGTGGATAACTCTCAGTCGGGTGAGCAGTCCGGCGCTCAGTCGGGTGCGCAATCCGGCGAGCAGAGCGGCGAGCAGTCGGGTGAGCAGAGCGGCGCTGGAGCGGCTGACACGGCCCAGTCCGGCGTTCAGTCCACCGCTCTGGACGAGGCGACCGCTCGTGGCGCTGCGGACGCGGACGGCGACGGCGTCCTGTCCGACACCCCCTTGAAGACTCCCGAGAACGCTTCGGATCTCTCCTGGGTGACCGAGCAGGTCATGTATGACTTCCTGACGCTCGATTGCTCGGCATCTGCCGATGTCAAGCGCGTCGAGGGCCCCGCAGATAAGCCCTACGCCGCCTGCGATGAGTCCGGCCAGATCAAGTACATCCTGGGCCCTGTAGCCGTTCCCGGTTCGGACCTGACGTCTGCGACCGCGGCCATCGCGCGCAACAATAACGGTCAGTCGACCGGCCAGTGGATCGTGTCGCTGCAGTTCAACCACGATGGTGCCGAGAAGTTCAAGGATACCTCCACGATCCTGTACGGCTACCACGATTCGGACCCCCAGGGGTCGTCCTTCCGAGGCAGCCCGGATCGTAACTCGTTCGCGGTCGTCCTCGACGGAACAGTCATTACCGCTCCGTCGATGCAGGCCATCATTACGAACGGTGAGGCACAGATCAGCGGTAACTTCACCGCGCAGTCTGCGACCGCGCTGGCTAACCAGCTGCAGTTCGGCTCGTTGCCCCTGAACTTCGAGGTCGAGTCCGAGCAGCAGATTTCTGCGACGATCGGTACGGACCACCTGACCATTGGCCTGTGGGCGGCCCTCATCGGCTTCCTGCTCGTCATCCTCTACCTGATCTGGCAGTACCGCGGCCTCGCGATTATCTCTGCCGGTTCGCTGATCATTGCTTCGATCATCACCTACCTGGTGATCACGCTGCTGTCGTGGGCGATGGGCTACCGCCTCTCGCTGGCAGGTGTCGCCGGTCTGATTATGGCAATTGGCGTCACCACAGACTCGTTCATCGTCTACTTCGAACGTGTTCGAGACGAGGTCCGAGATGGACGTCCGCTCCGCGCCGCCGTCGAGGAGGGCTGGGATCGCGCCAAGCGCACCATCCTGGTCTCCGACGCCGTCAACCTGGTCGCGGCCGTGGTCCTCTACCTGCTCGCCGTTGGTGGCGTTCAGGGCTTCGCCTTCACCCTCGGTATCACGACAGTCATCGACATCGCGGTGATCTTCCTGTTCACCCACCCGATGATGGAGCTGCTGATCCGGGCCCGCTTCTTCGGCGAAGGACACAAGCTGTCGGGTCTGGACCCCGAGCACCTGGGCGCGAAGAGCTCTCTCGTGTACGCGGGTCGCGGACGCGTGGTCGTGCGCGGTGAATCCGCCACGACGAAGGACACGGACGACGAGGCCGGCGATGGTCTATCGATTGCCGAGCGCCGCCGCGCCGCCCGTCTCGCCGCCGCCAAGGCCGAGGAAGAAACCGTCGACGACGCTTCAGGCGAAACGACGGATGACGCCGCAGACCTGACCGAGGAAGATGAGAACTGACATGATGAGTTTTGCTCAGTGGGGTAACGCCCTGTACTCCGGCGACAAGTCCTATGCCGTCGTTCCCAAGCGCAAGATCTTCGTCGGCCTCGCCGCTGCTGTGTTGGTCCTCGGCTTCGCACTCGTCGCAATCCTGGGACTGAACCGCTCGATTGAGTTCACCGGAGGCTCGCAGTTCGATGTCGCTCACGTGAGCGACCAGAGTGAATCCTTCGCGTCGCGTGCAGTGAGCTCGACCGGCCTCGTTGAAGGCGCCCCCAAGGTCACGCGCGTGGGCTCCGACTCCGTGCGCATCCAGACCACGTCCCTCGACTCCGCGCAGACCGCGCAGATGCGCGACGCGCTGGCCAGCGCCTACGGCGTGGATGCGACCGAGGTGCAGTCCTCCTCGATCGGCCCCTCCTGGGGTTCGTCGGTCACCAGTAAGGCCGCCCAGTCGCTCGTCATCTTCATGGCGCTCGTCGCCATGCTCATGACGGTGTACTTCCGATCGTGGCGCATGGCAGCGTCTGCGCTGCTCGCGCTCGTGCACGACATCGCAGTGACCATCGGCGTGTTCGCGATCCTGCAGGTTGAGGTCTCGCCCGCAACCGTGATCGGTTTCTTGACGATTCTGGGCTACTCGCTCTATGACACCGTCGTCGTGTTCGACAAGGTGCGCGAGCTGACCTCGGACGTCTACGAGCAGAGGAACTACACCTTCGCCGAGTACGTGAACCTCGCGGTCAACCAGACGATGGTTCGCTCGATCAACACCTCGGTTGTGGCGCTTCTCCCTGTCGGCGCGATCCTGATCATCGGTTCCGTGGCCCTTGGCCCGGGTACTCTGGTGGATATCTCGCTGGCCCTGTTCGTCGGTATGATCGCCGGTACCTACTCGTCGATCTTTATCGCCTCGCCGCTTCTGGTGACCTTCCAGGAGCTGTCGGATAAGACCCGCGAGCACAACGCGGCCGTCGACCGGGCACGTCAGGGCCGCCACGCCACTGACAAGCCGGGCGCTTCCGCGTCGGTGAAGGTGGCTCCCATCAAGCCCGGCAAGCGCCTGGGCAACGAGAACCAGCCCCACAGGAAGAAGAATCATCGATGATCGGTGAGCTTGGCGATCGGATCGCCACTCTGGTGCGCAGCAACATGCTGGAAATCCCGGATTTTCCGGAACCCGGCGTCCTGTTCCGCGATATCACTGAGCTGTTTGCGAATGGCCCGGCATTCAAGGAACTCGTTGAGCTGATCGGCGCTCGCTACGCGGGTCGCATCGACGCCGTCGCGGGTCTTGAGTCGCGCGGCTTCATCCTCGGCGCGCCCGTGGCCGCCGAGCTGGGCCTTGGAATGCTGACGATCCGTAAGGCCGGCAAGCTTCCCGGCCATGTGATTGGCGTCGACTATGAACTCGAGTACGGTACGGCGCGCATGGAAATGCACCCCGAGTCGGTCCACGAGGGACAGCGCGTCCTTATCATCGACGACGTGCTTGCAACGGGCGGCACCGCGAACGCGGCGGTGAAGCTGCTGCGTCAGTGCGGTGCCTCCGTTGAGGCGGTGGCCGTTCTCCTCGAACTCGATGCGCTGGGTGGACGCTCGGTGCTGACGGATGTGACGGTGGAGAGCGCGTTACACCTCTAAGCGTCGTTTCTTGACAGCGAGCGGGTCCGGGGATCGCCACGATCCCCGGACCCGCTCGTTCGTCGCTATCATGGGGCCATGAGCAGCGACGACATGACTTCAGGATCCGCACTTCCCGCGGCCGGTTCCCGAGTGCGCTCTGGCCTCGTTTGGTTTGGCTCACGCGGACGCGCCACGATCCCCGAGATTGAGCCGCTTGTACGCGCCCTGCGAGCGAACCATCCGAAGGCGGACATCAGCGTCATCGAGCGGGCTTACCGCACTGCCGAGGAACACCACCGTGGGCAAATGCGCAAGTCCGGTGAACCGTATATCACCCATCCGGTCGCCGTTGCCACGATCCTGGCGGAAATGGGCATGACGACGCCGACGCTTGTCGCAGCGCTGCTGCACGACACGGTCGAGGACACGGACTACACCCTCGAGCAGCTCGCTGGCGAATACGGCGAGGCGATCGCCAACCTCGTCGATGGCGTGACCAAGCTCGATAAGGTGCGCTACGGCGCGGCTGCCCAGTCCGAGACGCTGCGCAAGATGCTCGTCGCGATGAGTCGCGACATTCGTGTGCTGCTCATCAAGCTCGGCGACCGCCTGCACAATGCTCGCACGTGGCGTTTCGTGCCCGCCAAGTCGGCGGCAAAGAAGGCGAAGGAGACGCTCGAGATCTACGCTCCGCTCGCTCATCGCCTTGGCATGAATATGGTCAAGTGGGAGCTTGAGGAGCTGTCGTTTAAGACGCTGTACCCGGAGATCTACGAGGAGATCGACCGCCTCGTCGCGGAGCGGGCACCCCAGCGCGAAGAATACCTGCGAGATGTCATTGACCAGATCGAAGAGGATCTGCGTCATTCGGGCACGAAGGGGACGGTGAGCGGCCGTCCGAAGAGTCACTATTCGATCTACCAGAAGATGATTGTGCGCGGAAAGGCCTTCGATGAGGTCTTCGACCTGGTGGCTGTGCGTGTCCTGGTGGAGTCGATCAAGGATTGCTACGGCGTGCTTGGGGCGCTGCACGGGCGCTGGAACCCGATTCCCGGCCGTTTCAAAGACTACATCGCGATGCCGAAGTTTAATCTCTACCAGTCGCTGCATACGACGGTTATCGGTCCCGGTGGCAAGCCCGTGGAGATTCAGATCCGCACCTTCGATATGCACGAGCGTGCCGAACATGGCGTGGCGGCGCACTGGAAGTACAAGCAGAACCCCCATGCCACGGGCGGCGATTCCGATCGGATGAGTTCCGATGAGCAGGCGAACTGGCTGCGCGCGTTGGTCGAGATGGAGCGCGAGACGGGGGATCCTGAGGAGTTCCTCGATTCGCTGCGCTACGAGATCGCGGGCGACGAGGTTTACGTGTTTACGCCGAAGGGCCAGGTCATCGTGTTGCCGGCGCGTTCGACGCCCGTCGACTTCGCGTACGCGGTGCATACGGAGGTCGGCCACCGTACGGTGGGCGCGAAGGTCAACGGCCGTCTCGTCTCCTTGGATACGCGCCTTGAGTCGGGTGAGACAGTCGAGGTCGTGACCTCTAAGTCGGACAAGGCTGGGCCTTCGCGCGACTGGCTAGCTTTTGTCGCCTCGCCACGTGCGCGTTCGAAGATCAAGGCGTGGTTCTCGAAGGAGCGCCGCGAGGAAGCCGTGGAGGCCGGCAAGGAGGCGCTCGCCCGCGCGATGCGTAAGCAGAACCTGCCGCTCCAGCGCCTCATGAACCACGAGTCGATCCTGTCGGTGGCGACGTCTTTCGGCTATCCGGATGTGTCCGGCCTGTATGCAGCTGTCGGTGAGGGGCACATCTCCGCGCAAAACGTTGTCTCCAAGCTGGTCGACAACCTGGGTGGGGGAGATGGAACGGAGGAGACGCTGTCCGAGGCCGTGACCCCCGGTTCTCAGAAGCCGCGCTCCGATGCCTCGGGCGATGCGGCGATCACCGTCGCGGGTCTGAGTCCGAATGAGATCTGGGTGAAGCTGGCCAAGTGCTGTACTCCGGTGCCCGGCGATGACATCGTCGGCTTTATTACCCGAGGCCAGGGCGTCTCGGTGCATCGCAGTACGTGCGCGAACGCTGTGCGGCTGGGACAGTTGCAGCCCGAGCGGTTCGTCGACGTGTCTTGGAACGAGGAGGGCCTGGGCGCTCCATTCCGCGTGCAGATCGAGGTGCGCGCTCTTGACCGTGGTGGCCTTCTGTCGGATCTGACGCGCGTCCTGTCTGACTATCGCGTCAATATTCTCGCCGCCGCGCTTAAGACCGACGGAGATCAGGTCGTCTCGGGAAACTTCTCATTCGAGCTGGCCGACCTCGGGCACTTGAACGCTGTTCTGTCCGCTCTCCGTCGGGTCGACGGTGTCTTCGAAGCGGTGCGCATCGGCGCGGATTCATAGACGAGGCGCGGGAGGCCTGCGTCGATTTGGGCAAAACGGGTGTTACATCCGTCCCCTTTTGGGTGATGAGCTTTCCCCTGCTCGTTAGATGTGACACACTAGAAGTGTGTGTCACATCGGCACACACCCGCGCCGGGCGTAAGCCCTCGTCTCAGAAGGAATATCGTGACCACGACGCCGATTCCGAATAACGAAACCGCTCCCGAAGCTGCCCCGTCGACTGTTGAGGAGGCTGCGGCCTCGACGACGATCGCTGCTTCTGAGGTGCCCACCCACCCCTTCGCCCGTATCGGCGAGGATGGCACTGTGTATGTCAAGGATGGAGACGAGGAGCGCGTCATTGGCGGCTTCCCCGAGGGCATTCCTGCTTCTCCCTACGCTCTGTACGAGCGTCGCTACGCGGACCTCGAGGCCACCATCAAGCTGTTTGAGGATCGCCTGGGCACGCTGAGCCCGCGCGACATCGATCAGACTCTCGCAACGCTGCGTGAGCAGGTCGCCTCTCCGAACGTTATCGGCGATATCCCGGCGCTGCGTGAGCGCGTCGCGGCGGCCACGAAGGCTGCCGAGGAGCGCAAGGAAACTGCCCGCGAGGAGCGTAAGGCTGCCAAGGCTGCCGCTCTCGCCGAGCGCACCTCCGTCGTCGAGCGCGCCGAGGCTATTGTTGCCCAGGATCCCGCTAAGACCCACTGGAAGCAGTCGGGGCAGACTCTGCGCGACCTCCTCGACGAGTGGAAGAACCTGCAGCGCCGCGGTCCGCGCCTGGAGAAGGCGGTTGAGGATGAGCTGTGGAAGCGTTTCTCCTCCGCGCGCACCCAGTTTGACCGTCACCGCCGCCAGTTCTTCTCGCAGCTCGATCAGGCTCAGTCTGAGGCGAAGCGTGTGAAGGAAGCTCTGATCGCCGAGGCCGAGGCTCTCTCCTCGTCTGTGGACTGGTCGCGTACCTCCGGCGCCTACCGTGAGCTCATGAACCGATGGAAGGCTGCCCCGCGTGCCTCGCGTAAGGAAGACGACGCGCTGTGGGCGCGTTTCCGCGCCGCTCAGCAGGTGTTCTTCGACGCTCGCCGCGCGAAGGACGAGGCCACCGACGCGGAGTACCGCGACAACCTCGTCGCGAAGGAAGCGATTCTCGTTGACGCCGAGGCGATCCTGCCGGTGACCGACATTGATCGTGCGAAGGCTCAGCTGCGTCAGATTCAGGACCGCTGGGAAGATGTGGGCCGCGTGCCTTCCGCTGATCTGCACCGTATCGAGGGTCGCCTGCGCGCCGTTGAGGCCGCTGTCCGCGAGGCGGAAGAGAAGGAATGGCGTCGCACCAACCCGGAGACGCGCGCACGCGCGGCCGGCATGGTTGGTCAGCTTGAGGAGCAGATCGCTCAGCTCGAGCGTTCTCTGTCCGAGGCCGAGGCCAAGGGCGACGAGAAGGCTGCCAGGAGCGTGCGCGAGGCTCTCGAGACCAAGCGCGCCTGGCTCGCGCAGATCTCCTCCTCCATGGAGTGACATGCGTCTTCACGTCATTCCGTCGCCTTTCTACGCGGCGAATGGGCTTGTGCTCGTCCCTTCCGGGGCGGGCACTGCCCTTGTCGTCGACCCTTCAGCGGGAATCCAACACCTGATCCGCGAGGTCCTCGAGCTCGAGGGCGTCAATGTGGGCGCGGTGCTTCTCACGCACGGACATCCGGACCACGTCTGGGATGCGGCCGCAGTGTCCACCTGGGGACCGGACGGCGCGACCGTTCCCGTGTATGTGCCGGGACCTGACATGTACCGCATGGACGACCCGGCCTCGTTCCTGCCGATGCCGCTGCCCGACTTCGTGGGGGAGTGGGTCAAGCCCGACGACCTGCGTGAGATGCCCTCCGATTCGTTCGAGGCAACTCCGGGCGTGTGGCTGCGTATGGTTCCCGCACCCGGCCATACAGAGGGATCGGCTGTCTTCCTGGGGGAGAGTCCGCTCGACATTCGGGTGAACAACCATTCCTTTTACTCGTCCGACGAAGCGGTTCCGTGGGCGATGAGCGCAGACGTGCTGTTTAAGGACAGCGTCGGGCGCACCGACCTTCCCGGGGGCGACGAAACTCAAATGCGGCATTCTCTGCGCACGATTTCCAACGCTCTCGATCCTCGCACCGTCCTCGTACCCGGCCACGGCCCGGCGACGACGCTCGCGGATGAGATACGCTCAAACCAGTATCTGATTCGCGCTCGTCGCATCGGCTAACCACCTTCCTCACAGAAAGAACGCTCAATGGCTCGCACGTCCCTGTCAGGTTTCCCCGAATGGCTCCCGGAGGGCCGCATCATTGAGATGCATGTCCTCGACGAGCTGCGGCGCGTGTTCGAATTGCATGGGTTTGCGGGCATTGAAACCCGGGCGGTCGAGACCCTCGAGCAGTTGGAAGCAAAGGGCGAGACCTCCAAAGAGATCTACGTGCTCGACCGCCTGCAGGCCCTGAAGGCCGCGGCGGCGGGCGCACGCGCTCCCAAGGACAAGGGCATGGGTCTGCACTTCGATCTGACCGTTCCATTCGCCCGCTACGTGGTGGAGAACGCGAACGAACTGGACTTCCCGTTCAAGCGCTATCAGATTCAGAAGGTGTGGCGCGGCGAGCGCCCACAGGATGGTCGCTTCCGCGAGTTCACGCAGGCGGATATCGATGTCGTAGGTAACGGCGAGCTGCCGTTTCACTTCGAGGTAGACCTGCCCCTCGTCATGGCCGAGGCGCTCAACAACCTGCCGATCCCGCCCGTGCGCGTGCTCGTGAACAACCGCAAGGTTGTCCAGGGCGTGTGCGAGTCCCTCGGGGTCACGGACGTTGAGGCTGCCCTGCGTGGCCTCGACAAGATCGACAAGATCGGTCCGGAGGGTGTGGCCGCCGAGCTGGCTCAGTCCGGTATCTCGGGCGACCAGGCATCCGTTCTGCTTCAGATGGCGCAGATCCGCACGTCCGAATCTTCCGAGGTGCGCACGCGTCTGGCCGAGCTCGGCGTGAGCGGTGAACTGCTGGATGAGGGCTTGAAAGAGCTGACCGAGCTCCTCGATACCGCGAACAAGCGGATGCCGGGTGCAGTCGTCGCTGACCTCAAGATCGCTCGCGGCCTCGACTACTACACGGGCAGCGTGTACGAGTCGGAGATCGAAGGCCATGAGGACCTCGGCTCGATCTGCTCGGGCGGACGCTACGACTCCCTGGCGAAGGACGGCAAGCGCACGTACCCGGGCGTCGGCCTGTCGATTGGCGTTTCGCGCCTCGTGTCGCGCATGATCTCCGCGCCGATGGTGACGGCATCTCGCAAGGTGCCCACGGCGGTCGTGGTCGCGGTCATCGCGGAGGAACAGCGTGAGCGCTCGGAGTCCATTGCCGCCGTGCTGCGTTCGCGCGGCATCTCGACGGACGTTGCTCCCAGCGCCGCGAAGTTCGGCAAGCAGATCAAGTTCGCCGATAAGCGCGGAATCCCCTTCGTCTGGTTCCCGGGCGAGGAGGGCAGCGCGGATACGGTGAAGGATATCCGCAGCGGTGAGCAGGTGGACGCCGACCCGCACACGTGGGTCCTGCCCGAGGCCGACGCGGTTCCCACTATCGAGAAGGTGACGGACTGAGTGTCCCTCACGGCGGTTGAAGCAGCTCGCTCGCTGGCACAAGCCCTCGAGCAAACGCTCCAGGCCATTCCGGACGGGAGTCGCGGTGACGCGGAGCGCGCGCTGCGACGCCTGCAGGACGTTGTGTTGCCGCGTCTCGAGGATGCGGATGCGCCCGTGCTGGTTGTCGTCGGCGGCTCGACGGGGTCGGGTAAGTCGACGCTCGTCAATTCGTTGCTTGGCCGGAACGTGAGCCGGGCGGGCGCGGTGCGTCCGACGACTCGCCGCCCCGTGTTGGTGTGCTCGCCCAAGGCGCGTGAGTGGTTCATGTCGGACCGAGTGCTGCCGCGCCTGGCGAAGATCGAGGGCACGGGCGGGGACAGCCTTGACGCGATCACGATCGCGGTCGAGGAAACGTTGTGGCCAGCCGTGGGCATTGTGGATGCCCCGGACATCGATTCTGTCGAGGACGGAAACCGTCGCCTGGCTGCGGAGCTGCTTGACGGTGCAGATCTGTGGGTGTTCGTCACGACCGCGGCCCGCTACGCCGATGCGGTGGCGTGGAAGCACCTGGAGGAAGCCGCGAGCCGCGGATTGCGTGTCGCTATCGTGCTCAACCGCGTCCCCGCTGGGGCGACGCAGGAGATTCGCGAGGATCTGGCCGCGTTGGCCCAGCGGCGAGGCCTGGGCGAGGTGGCGATTTATACGGTCGAGGAGCAGCCGCTGAGCGATTCCCGCCTGCCCGCCGAGGCAATTGCGCCGATTGGCGCGTACCTGGAGGGAATCGGACGCGATGCCGAGGAACGCGCCGCTATCGTGCGCCGATCGCTGTCTGGTGCCGTCGCCTCGTCGTTGGAGGAGACGACGCGTGCGCTGGAGGCTGCGAGGCAACGCAACCGTGCGTTTGAGGCGGCCTCCGATGATATTGCGCAGCTCGTTGCTTCCTATGCCCGGGAGGTGTCCTCCTCGTCCAGCGACGACGTGCTGCGTGGCGAAGTGAGCGCACGCATCGCTGAGGTGCTGGGCTCGTGGGATATGTCCAAGACCATCTCGCGTGTGTTTTCTGGCCTGAGCTCGCGCGTCATGGGGGCTTTTCGCGGACAGGCAGCCCCGGACGTTCAGGTGCAGCGCGACCTGACTGGAGGCCTTGCGCAGCGTTTGGCGGACCAATACCACCGGGCGTGGGGCGAATCCCTGCGCAGGGCGCGTATCGTCGTCGATACGTCGTCCTTCGATGAGCTGCTCGATGTCGATGCGGCGGCGCAGCGCGGCCGCACAGTCGCGCAGGAGTGGACGCGCGAGGTCACGCAGATTATTCGTGGCCAGGCCGAATCCTCGCGCGTCAGCGGGCGCATGCTCGCGGGCGGCATCAACGTCGTGACGGTGTCACTGATGGTGACCGCGTTTACGATGACCGGTGGTCTCACCGGAGTTGAAGTCGGCATCGCCGGCGCATCTGCCGCCCTGTCGCAGACGATCTTGGAAGCCTATTTCGGCGAGCGAACGGTTCGCTCGCTGGCCGAGCAGGCCCGCGCGGCGCTCGAGCGCCTCGCCGGCGAGTCGCTGTCGGATGTCGTTGCGCCTGTGAGTGCGAGCCTCGACCGTGCGTCCGACAAGGTTCTCGTCGACAAGCTGGCGGCGGCCGTGGAGAGCGCCCGGGAGGTGCTGGCATGAGGCGAGCGACGAACCCCGTGGCGTCGGCTGCCCAGCAGCTCGACCAGATGTGTACCCTGGCTGCTCGGGATCTTGATGAGCAGACCCTGGCGCGCATTCGCGAGCTCATTGACGTGACGTCCGAACGCAGCGAGGTTGACCCGTCCTGGTGCGTCATCGGCATGCTGGGAGGTACGGGTGCCGGCAAGTCTTCCCTGGTGAATGCGCTGAGTGGGGGAGAGGTCGTCACGGCGGGTGTTCGACGCCCCACGACGAACGAGGCGTGCGCCGTGTTGCCGCGAGGCCGCGAACCGCAGGAACTGCTGGGGTGGCTGGGCATCGGTCGTCGGGTGGAGGCTCCGCGAGCGCTCCCCGGCGACACAGTCGTCGTCGATCTGCCGGACATTGATTCGGTCGAGGCAAGCCACGCGGAGATCACCGGTCGTCTCGCATCGCGCGTTGACGCGCTCGTTGTTGTCGTCAATCCTCAGAAGTACGCTGATGCGCGTCTCCATGACGACTGGTTGGAACGCTTGCGCTTGTCCCACGCGTCGGTGACGGTCGTCCTCACGCACATCGATACCATCTCCATGCCCGAGCGTGATGCGATCGAGCAGGACCTGCGTCGTCTGCTGAGTGAGCGCGGTGTGGCGCAGGCTGAGGTCTTCGCGGTGTCGTCAACGACGGGTGAGGGCATGCGCACGCTGATCAAGTACTTGACGCGTGAGGCCGAGCGGGTCGCGCGGCAGGCGTCGCGCGCGCGTGCTGCGTTGCGTGAGGCCTCCCGGCTGCTGCACGAGTCCTTGGAGCTGTCCGGCACGGTCCGAGGTCTCGAGACCGATGGCCTGGCCGACGAATTGGCTGGCACGGCCGCTGATCTTGCGGGTGCCCCCATCATCGCCGAGGCCGTGGCTGACTCGACGCTGCGTGCCGGACGTCGGGCGGGCGGCTGGCTGCCGTTGCGTTGGCTGGCGCGTACGGGTGCGGACCCGCTGCGCCGCCTGCATCTGGATGATGAGTCGCGCGCCGAGGGGGCGACGACTCCGACGTTGCCGACTCGGTCCGCCTCTGATGAAGCTGCTTTCGTGAACGCCGTTCGCGGGACCGTTGGGGAGCGCGCACAGGCACGTCCCGCCCGTTGGCGCGCGGCGCTGGTCGAGCGTGCGCTCAGCGGGGCGCGAGAGGCTCCAGATGCGGCGCATCGCGAGGTTGCGGAGCATATCCGCGTGTCGACCGGAGCGCCGGCGCTGTGCCGCGTGCTGGGAGGAGCACAGCTGCTTGCGTGGCTCGGCGTTGTCGTGGGCGTGGCGTGGATTGTTCTCGTGCACCTGGGCCGGGCCGTCCTCATCGACGTTCGGGTCCCCGCGCTCGGGCCGATTCCACTTCCGACGGCTCTGGCCGCGTTGTGCCTGTTGATCACGGTGCTATGCGCGTGTGCGAGCCGAGCACTCGCCCGGTGGGCTGCATCGCGGCGTCGATGCGTCGTGATGCGCGACCTGCGTGGACTGTGCCGTGATGTGGTCGATCGACTTGTCGTTGCTCCCCTTCGGTCCGAGGACAATCGACAGGTGACGATTGCCTCGTTCCTTTCCCGCCTGCCTCTCTGAGCGCCGTCCGATCGGTAGAGGGTTGACGATTCGCTGACAGTGAGTTCGCCGACCACGCGCCTCTACGAGCTGCGCGCGAGGGTATGCTGGTCATAGCGATGAGGCGCTGCCCCTTGTTATGGTGCCCGCGGGATGCGGGATTTGTTGTTATGGGTGAGGCCGCGCCGAGGAGCCGAGTAGGCCCGCCCCGATGGTTTTGCTGACACCGATTGCACCACGCAAGGATGAATTATGCCCTCTGACGATTTCATGGAACGCGCTGACGACGAGCGCGAGATGACGGCGATTGCCGACGATATTGACGACCTCGACGATGATCGTGACCTCGACGATGATCGCGCGGACGAGGAGGATGCGGATACCGTGACCTTCGCGAGCCTCGGCCTGCCCGAGGAGATCCTCGCCGCCGTTACCGACATGGGATTCCGCGTCCCCACCCCGATTCAGGCCGCTGCTATCCCGCCGCTGCTGGAGCTGCGCGACGTCGTCGGCATCGCCCAGACGGGTACCGGTAAGACTGCTGCATTCGGTCTGCCGCTCCTGGCAATTGTTGACGCGGACGAGCGCGATGTCCAGGCCCTCGTGCTGGCCCCCACCCGCGAACTCGCGATGCAGAGTGCCCAGGCCATCGAGGATTTTGCTGCTCGTACCGCCCGCCTCGACGTTGTCCCCGTGTACGGCGGCTCGCCCTACGGCCCGCAGATCGGTGCGCTCAAGCGCGGCGCTCAGGTTGTTGTCGGTACCCCGGGTCGCGTCATCGACCTCATCGAGAAGGGCGCCCTGGACCTGTCGAACGTGCGCATGCTGGTCCTCGACGAGGCCGACGAAATGCTGCGGATGGGCTTTGCCGAGGATGTCGAGACGATCGCCTCGAGCGCCCCGGATGATCGCCTGACGGCACTGTTCAGCGCGACGATGCCCGCGGCCATTGAGAAGGTCGCCCGCGAGCACCTGAAGGATCCGGTCAAGGTCGCGGTTTCCACCGAGTCCTCGACTGTCGACACCATCCACCAGACCTATGCGGTGGTGCCCTACAAGCACAAGATCGGCGCGCTCTCGCGCGTGCTTGCCACCCGCGCCCAGCACATCAAGGAAGGCCAGGAAGATGCTGACGCCGCCATCGTCTTCGTGCGCACTCGCGCCGATGTCGAAGAGGTGTCTCTGGAGCTCTCGGGCCGCGGATTCCGCGCTGCCGGCATCTCCGGCGATGTCGCTCAGACCGAGCGCGAGCGCATGGTTGAGCGCCTGAAGAACGGCTCGCTCGACGTGCTGGTCGCGACTGACGTGGCCGCGCGAGGCCTCGATGTCGAGCGTATCTCCCTCGTCGTCAACTTCGACGTTCCGCGCGAGCCCGAGGCCTACGTGCACCGCATCGGTCGCACCGGCCGAGCAGGCCGCGAGGGTCGTGCGCTGACCTTCTTCACCCCGCGCGAGCACGGACGTCTGCGCCGTATCGAGAAGTTGACGGGCACGGAGATGGAAGAGGTCGAGATTCCCTCGCCCGCAGCCGTCTCCGAATTCCGCGCTAGCCGCTTGCTCGAGGGCCTGTCCGCTCGCATCGAGCGCGGCCGTCTCGACATGTATAAGCGCCTGCTCGCGGACCTCGGCGGTGAGATGTCCGTCGAGGACATCGCCGCGGCCCTCATGGCGACGGCCGTCGGCGACGAGGGCCCCGCGCCGCGCCGCGAAAAGGACCGTCGCGGCAACGGCAAGATCCGCCGTGAGGAACAGCTGGACGAGTCCGGCGAGTTCGTCGGCGCCACCTTCGAGGCTGGCCGCGACAAAGACCGCCCGCTCAAGGGCGGCGCGAACGGTGCCCGTCGTCGCGGCGGCGGTCGCCCGGCCCCCGGTTCCGGTACACGCTACCGCATCGAGGTGGGCAAGAAGGACCGCGTCAAGCCCGGTTCGATCGTGGGCGCTATTGCGGGCGAGGGTGGCATCGACGGCCGCGATATCGGCAATATCGAAATCTACCCGACCTTCTCCCTGGTCGACATCACCGCTGACCTGTCCGGCGAGCAGCTATCCCGTATCTCCAAGGGATACGTGTCGGGCCGCCAGCTGCGCATCCGCGTGGACGAGGGCCCCGGCGGCCGTTCTCACGGCGACCGCGATGGTTTTGAGCGCCGTGAGCGCCGCGACTTCGACCGAGACAACCGAGGCCGCGGTGGCTACGGCGACCGCGAGGGCCGCTTCGGGGACCGTGATGAGAAGCGTCCGCACCGCTTCGAAAAGGGCGACGGATCGCGTCCGCGCCGCAGCGTTCGTACCGAGCGCTGGGAGAAAGACATCAAGCGTGCCCGCCGCGAACGCGAGGGTGGCCGCGACGGCGGTTGGGATCGCGACTCAGGCCGCGATGGCGGACGCCGCCACTTCGGCAAGCGCCGTTACGAGGACTGAGCGCTAGCCGCCTCGCCCGTGGAACGAACCGAAGATGGACGCAGCCGAGTCACGGCAATCACGGTGAGGATCGCAAGCACTCCAGCAATCACCCAATAGGGAGCGTAGGCCGCCCCGCCCACCGTGGCGGTGGCGGCCCACGCGCTCATGGCCACGGATACGAGGGCGAGTTCGAGGGCAGGGCCTGCCGAATCCGCGACCTGCAGCCACGAGGCGACACGCCCGTGCTTGGCCTCGGGGGTGACCTCAAGGGCCATGACGGACAGGGGAGCGTGCACGAGGCCGACGCCCAGGCCGACGAGGAGCCAGCCGACGAGAGGCACCAATACGGGAATCGAGGGCACCAGGAGAGCTCCGACGGGGATCGCGCCGATCGCCATCAGCGCGCCACCGATGACGGGAAGACGACGTCGCAGATGTGGATCGTGAACGCGCGCCTGTCCGACTGCGCCAATCGACCAGGTGATCGACCCGAGGGTGACCCACCAGGCGGAGGAGGCCTCGGACCACCCGTGCACGCGCTGGAGGATGAGCGGAATCATGACGGCGAGACCAACCTGTGAGGCCATCGCGCTCAGCCTGGCCAGAATTGCCGAGGGCATGCCTCGGCGTGAGATGAATGTTCCGCGCGGCAGGAGACGGGGCAGTGCCCAGACCGTGATGCACGCGCCGAGGGCGAAAACCCCGAACTGTGCCATAGGCGTGGGCAGTGCGCCCGCGAGCTGGAGCAACATGACACCGATTCCGACGAGTCCGGCGTCTCGCGACAGGGATGCAAGCACGGGGGAGCGCTGCCCCTGCGTGGCCGGCACGGAGCGCAGCACATAGGCGATGGGCAGAGCAGCGATCACCACGAAAAGCGGGACGACGCCGAAGACGTAGCGCCATCCCCACTCCTGGGTGACGTGACCGGCGATTGCGGGGCCGACCAGTGAGGGAAGTACCCACGCCAGCGAAAAGGACGCAAAGAACGAGGGACGGTGACGAGGGGACGCGACCGAACCCACGAGCACGTAGAGCGGAACGATGAGAAGGCCACCGCCGAGCCCCTGCAACGCGCGGCCGACAACAAACACAACCACGTTCGTACCCGCAGCGCATACCGCCAAACCGACGGCGAACAGGACCAATCCCGCGAGCAAGACGAAACGGGGGCCCTTCCAATCCGCCAGAGCACCCGCGACCACGGTGGCGCTCAGCTGCGTCGCCAAGGCCGCGCCCGAGGCGATCGGGTACCAGGCGGCAGCGTCAAAAGACTGGACGACTGCGGGCATGATCGTCGTGGCGGCGAGCTCCTCAAAAGCTACGAGGGTGATGAGGAGCACCGAACCGATGGCCAAGCCAATTTCGGACGGCGTCCATGAAGCGCGGGCGGGGGAAGAAATGGCTGGTGGCATGATGACTATCGTACTCGCGGCACGCGCGACTCTACGGAAGGCAGGCGTACAATAACACTGCCGCCGCCTGTCTCGCGGATGGTAACTACGAAAGGAATCACAGTGCTTCGCACTCACAACATTGGAACCCTCGGCACCGACCTCGTCGGTCAGACCGTGACGCTCACCGGTTGGGTGGATCGTCGTCGTGACCACGGCGGCGTGGCCTTCATCGATCTGCGCGACGCGTCGGGCATCGCCCAGGTTGTCGTCCGCGACGAGCGTGTTGCCCACGAGCTGCGCTCCGAGTTCGTCCTCAAGGTCACCGGCGAGGTCTGCGCTCGCCCCGAGGGCAACGAAAACCCGCACCTGGCCACCGGCGCCATCGAGGTGATGGGCGATGACATCGAAATCCTGAACACCAGCGCGCCTCTGCCGTTCCAGGTGTCCTCCAATGCTGAAGATTCCGGCAACGTGGGCGAGGAAACCCGCCTGAAGTACCGCTACCTCGACCTGCGTCGCGAGCCCGAGCAGTACGCGATCCGCCTGCGTTCGAAGGTCTCCCGCGCTGCCCGTGAGGCGCTCTACGCCCGCGACTTCGTCGAGATCGAGACCCCGACCCTGACCCGTTCGACCCCCGAGGGTGCCCGCGACTTTATCGTCCCGGCTCGCCTCTCGCCCGGTTCGTGGTACGCCCTGCCCCAGTCGCCCCAGCTCTTCAAGCAGCTGCTCATGGTGGCCGGCATGGAACGCTACTTCCAGATTGCGCGCTGCTACCGCGACGAGGACTTCCGCGCCGACCGTCAGCCCGAGTTCACCCAGCTCGACATCGAGATGAGCTTCGTGGACCAGGACGATGTCATCGAGGTCGCCGAGGACGTCCTGAAGAACGTGTGGGCGCTCATCGGCTACGACCTGTCCACGCCGATCCCGCGTATGACCTACAAGGACGCGATGGAGCGCTACGGCTCGGATAAGCCCGACCTGCGCTTCGGCCTCGAGCTCACCGACCTCACCGAGTACTTCAAGGACACGACCTTCCGCGTGTTCCAGGCCCCCTACGTGGGTGCCGTCGTCATGCCCGGTGGCGGCTCGCAGCCGCGTCGTACCTTCGACAAGTGGCAGGAATGGGCCAAGGCGCGCGGCGCCAAGGGCCTGGCCTACGTCACGATCGCCGAGGACGGTACGCTGGGCGGCCCCGTTGCCAAGAACATCACCGAGGCTGAGCGCGAGGGTCTGGCCGCCGCCACCGGTGCCAACCCCGGCGACTGCATCTTCTTCGCCGCCGGCAAGCCCACGCCCTCGCGCGAGCTGCTCGGCGCAGCCCGCCTCGAGATCGGCAAGCGCTGCAACCTCATCGACCCCGATGCCTGGGCGTTCACCTGGGTCGTCGACGCGCCGCTCTTCAAGCCCACTGGTGATGCCGAGGCCGAGGGCGACGTCGCGCTGGGCCACAGCGCCTGGACGGCCGTCCACCACGCGTTCACCTCGCCCAAGCCCGAGTGGGTCGACTCCTTCGACAAGGACCCGGGCAACGCGCTTGCCTACGCCTACGACATCGTCTGCAACGGCAACGAGATCGGTGGCGGCTCCATCCGTATCCACCGCCGCGACATCCAGAACCGCGTGTTCAACGTGATGGGCATCGGCGAGGAGGAAGCCCAGACGCAGTTCGGCTTTCTGCTGGACGCCTTCAAGTTCGGCGCCCCGCCGCACGGCGGCGTCGCTTTCGGCTGGGACCGCATCGTCTCTCTGCTGACGAAGTCCGACTCGATCCGCGACGTCATCGCCTTCCCGAAGTCCGGCGGCGGTTTCGACCCGCTGACCGAGGCCCCGGCCCCGATCACGCCCGCGCAGCGTAAGGAAGCCGGCGTCGATGCGAAGCCGAAGAAGCGCGGCGAGGAAGCGTCCGAAGAATCGGAGAAGTGATTCTCTCGCCGTGACCTTGTCCACGGAACCCCCATCGGCTACCCACCGGTGGGGGTTTCGTGCACAATGGGTACATGTCGTACGTCGAGATGCACCCCGAGAATCCGCAGGCACGTTTGGTCAACACGGTTGTTGACCTGCTGGAACGCGGCGGCACGATCGCGCTGCCCACCGACTCCGGCTACGCGATCGCCACGAAGGCGGGCAACAAGGCGGGTATGGACACGATCCGTGCCATCCGTAAGCTTGATGACAAGCACAACTTCTCGCTGCTGTGCCACTCGTTTGCCCAGCTGGGTGAGCTTGTCATCATCGATAATCACGAGTTCCGCACCATGAAGGCGCTGACCCCCGGACCGTACACGTTTATCCTGCGGGGGACCAAGGAGGTCCCGCGCATCATGCTGAACAAGAAGAAGCACACGGTGGGCGTGCGCATCCCCGATCACGTGATTACGCAGGCGATCGTCGAGGCGCTGGGCGAGCCCCTGGCCTGCTCGACGCTCATCATGCCGGGTGAGGAGGAGCCGCTGACGGACGGCTTCGACGTGGATGATCGCATCGGGCACCAGGTTGACCTGGTGGTTGTGGGTCCCGTGGGCGTCGCCGAGCCGACCACGGTCATCGACTTCGCCGGTGGGGACGCTGTCGTCGCGCGCGTCGGCGCGGGCGACATCTCGCTTTTCGACTGATTTCGTGGCGTTTGAGCGAACGTCTTTTTCGCGCACGGGTTTTTGTCGGCTGCGCTGGGAGGCGTCAGACGGGATTTATCGCTACGCCGATGGGCTCCCAATCGTCGGGCCGCGGCTCGTCATTGATGGGGTCGACGCTGTTCGCGTGACCTTTCAATGGGGAGCCCAGGTGCCTGCGCACTGCTACGTCGTCCTCAACACGATCACTGATCGGGCGCGCGAACATCTCGACGATTTTCGTATGTCGGTGGGGCCGGGACGGGCGGATGCCCGGGCGCTCGTGTGCGCGCTTCCTGCGGATGTGATCCTCAGCTATCAAACGGTGATCGTGGGCCCGTGGGGCCTTGATCCCGGGGTGCGTACGGACATGGGGGAGTGGATACGATTTCTTGAGGATGCGCGCCCTGATGAATCGAATCCCTTGAGAGTCGTGAATGGGCGAGGTGCCACAGCCTCGCTTTTCGTTGGGCCCGACGCGCGGGTCGTGTGGCCGTCGGAGGATCTGGCGGCGCCTCAGATGCGTGCACCGCGAGAGCGCGAGATTGGCGCGCGTATTAGTGCCCGGCTCGGGCACACGCGCCAGCGCCGGGTCGTGATGTACGACGGCGAGGCGGACCCAACGTGCACGCTCATCATCTTCGACGGCGAGATCTGGCGAGGTAACGGCGTGGGCTGGCTGACCCGGCGCTATCCCGGCCTGCGGGTCGTGACGATCGACGCGGGGGATCTGGGCGAGCGCGAGGCGGAGTTGACCGATGCGGATCGCGTCGTTGCTCTGCTGCGGGCAGTGTGCGACGAGGCGGGGGCGGCACCCGTGATGGTCGCCGGCCAGTCCTACGGCGGTCTTGCTGCACTCGAGGCCGCTGTGCGATCGGCTGTGCCCGTCGACGAAGTTGTCGCTCAATCGCCGTCTCTGTGGTGGGGAGGGGAACAACGAGGAGTCGGCGAAGGCGCGCTGATGGGCGACCTTCGCGCCGGGCAGGTTCGGCCGCGCCAGGGGGTGCGGCTACGGCTGCAGGTGGGCACGTTGGAAGAGACGATGTGTCCTGTGGTGGATGACTGCGCCGAACTGCTGCGGCACCTGGGCGTAGCGGTTGAGCTTGACCACTATCGCAGCGGGCACGATGTGGCATGGTGGCGCGAAGGCCTCGTGCGGGCCCTTGATGAATGGGACTCTCTCACATGCTGACCATGAATGAGACAGCCCAGGTCAATGTGTAGTCTGTAGGTTAGGCTTACCTATGCACCTGATAAGATCGACTGAATTGAGGCACTTGTGCACCTGTCGACGCGAATTCGCGCCATCGTTGGCGTCGCTCTGACCGCTCTCGCTCTGGGAGCATGCTCGTCCACCCAGCCCGCTCCAGCCTCGTCCCCCGAGGCCTCCGCGATGTCCGAGAGCTCTGCGACGCGCACTGTCACCGATGCGTCCGGCCAGGAGGTTACCCTGCCGTCGCACCCCAGCCGTGTTGTCACGCTCTCTGAGCCAACGACCGACAATGCACTCGCCCTGGGCGTGACCCCGATCGGCGTCGTCTCCGGCCGCGGCCAGCAGACGGTTCCCAACTACCTCGTTGACCGCGCGGGTGATATCCCGATCCTGGGCTCCGTCGGCACCCCCAACCTCGAGGCCATCGGTGCGGCGCACCCGGATCTCATCCTCGTCGACGGCACGTCGGTGAAGAACAATGATACCGAGACGCTAACCGCGCTGGCTCAGATCGCGCCCGTCTTCTTCACGACGCAAAAGGGTGGCGACTGGCGCGAGACCTTCACCCTGACGGCCGACGCGCTCGGCGTTGCCGACCAGGCTGAGGCCAAGCTCGCGGAATTCGATCAGCACGTTGCCTCCGTCAGCGCCCGTCTGAAGGACGCCGGCTACCTCGATCAGACCTACTCGGTGGTGCGTTGGCAGGGCGACAGCGCCGGCCTCATCCTCAAGGAGCTGCCCGCCGGCCAGGCTCTCACCGCGCTCGGCATGAAGCGTCCCGCGAACCAGGATCGTGACGGCGAGGGTCACTCCGAGCCCGTCTCGCTGGAAAACATCGATCAGATCGACGCTGACTGGATCTTCTTCGGCACGCTGGGCAAGGCCTCGGTGAACAATCCCTCCGCCGGCGGCAACACGGGCGTCGAGGCCTCGGCCGCCGCCCTGGAAGAGGCCAAGAGTACCGTCGGTTTTGACTCCCTCGGTGCTGTGAAGGCAAATCACGTTATCCCCGTCGACGGTTCCCTGTGGACCTCCACCGGTGGATACCTCCTCATGGACGGCATTGTCTCGAGCATCGAGGCCCAGTTCGTCCCGGCCTCCTGACGTCGATGGCCAAACGATCCGGGTCGATGACCTGACATGACGACACGTCGCCTCACCAGCGTCGCCATTGCTTGTGCGGTGGCGACGCTGGTGCTTGCCCTTGTCGCCCTCGCCTCCCTCGCCTTCGGTTCGCGTCAGATCGCTCCCGACGTGGTATGGGAAGCGCTTGTGCACGGCGGCGTCACTCAGGACGCGCAGGTGGTGACGCAGCTGCGCGTTCCGCGCACGCTCGCCGCGCTCGTGATCGGCGGGGCGCTGGGGCTGGCAGGATCCATCATGCAGGCAATGACTCGCAATCCTCTCGCAGATCCCGGTGTGCTTGGCATCAACTCAGGAGCGGCCTTTCTCGTTGTGACCGTCACCGCTGCGACTGGCGTCGCCACTCGCACGTCGACGCTGGGGGCCTCTCTCATCGGCGCGGGAGTTGCCGCTGGACTTGTCTTCGCTCTTTCGGGGAGCGGGGGAGGCTCTCGGTCGCGCCTTGCCCTGGCGGGTATTGCCGTATCGGCTGCTCTCGCCTCACTCACTCAGGCTGTTCTCGCGGCGAATCAGTTTGCGTTCAACGAATATCGATACTGGGCATCGGGATCATTGGAAGGCGTTGATATGGCCTCGGTGGCCAGCGCGGGTGCAGTGATCGCCGGTGGTGCCGTGGTTGCCCTACTTATCACCTCGGCACTGGGTATCCTTGCACTCGGCGATGACGCCGCGGTGAGCCTCGGAGTGCGCGTGCGACTCGTCCGTGTGCTCGGGGTTGTCGCCGTGACGGCACTGGCTGGGGGAGCGACTGCCCTGGGAGGCCCCCTCACGTTCGTCGGCCTCGCGGTGCCGCTGATGGTGCGACGCATCGTCGGGGCACGGCAGGGTGCCATTGCCCTCTGGTCTATCGTGGTCGGCGCTGCTTGGGTGTGTGGTGCTGACGTCGTCTCACGCCTCGTGCTCGCCCCGTCCGAGGTGCCCGTGGGTGTCATTGTCGCTTTGATCGGCGCCCCGTTCTTCATCTTGGGGGCGCGTGGAAAGGGCATGTCATGACGCCAGCTCCGTCGCGCTACAAGACTGTTTCGCTGCACCGGTTATCGGTGCGCGTGCACCGGCGCAGCGCAGCCGTCGTGGTCGTCGGTTCCATTCTCCTCGCCGCGTTAGCCGTTTATTCGCTGACTCTGGGGGACTACGGGCTGAGTGCCGCCGATTCGTTCCGTCGTCTTCTGGGCGACGGTGGGTCCCGGGATGATTTTCTTGGAGTCTACTTTGTCCAGTCGGTGCGCCTGCCGCGCATGCTCGCAGCGATTGGTGTCGGCGTAGCGCTTGGGATTGCCGGGCGTATCTTCCAGACGATCTCGGGTAATCCGCTCGGTAGCCCCGACATCGTCGGTCTGTCGACGGGCTGCGCGACCGGCGCTCTGATCGCGATCATCATTCTGGGCTCAAGCCCCACGGTCACTGGGGTTGGTGCCTTGCTCGGAGGACTCGTTTCGGGTGCGATCATCCTTGCGTGCGCGGGTGGCATGCGAGTGACGGGTATTCGTGTCGTCCTCGTGGGCATTGGCTGCTCGGCGGCGTTGCGTGCTGTCAACTCGCTGCTCATCGTTAAGGCTCCGCTGGAAGCAGCACAGCGCGCGCAGCTGTGGAGCGCCGGCTCATTCTCCGGCGTTACTCTCGCGCGTCTGATGCCTCTGCTGATCGTAGTTGGCGCTGTCGTTGTGGTGTGTGCCGTCTTCGCGGTGCCCCTCGGGCTTGTCGCGATGGGCGACGATGTGGCGACGGGCCTCGGCGTGAGAGTGAGTCGCACCCGCGTACTCCTTATCGTCGTCGCGATCCTACTCGTCGCATCCGCGACATCGGTGGCGGGGCCGGTTGCCTTCGTTGCTCTCGCCGCACCCCATGTCGCGCATCGGCTGTGCGGCGGCGGGGGAGTCGGATTCACATCCTCTGCTCTCGTCGGAGCCTTGCTTGTGCTGGTCTCAGACGTGTGCGCACAGAGGCTCGTCGCTCCGGCTGAGCTTCCAGTCGGTGTCGTGACGGGCGTCGTTGGGGGCGTATATCTTCTCTGGTTGTTGATTCGTGAGGTGAGATCGTGAGTGAGTCTGCTGTGAGCCGTGGGCTGAGTGCTCGAGACATTGTTGTCGGCTATGGGAAAAATGACCCGATCCTCGAGGGGCTTTCACTCGATGTTCTGCCAGGAGAACTGACCGTCATTGTTGGACCGAACGCCTGTGGCAAGTCGACGCTTCTGCGTTCGCTAGCCCGAGTGCTTGGCGTGCGACGCGGTGTGGTCGAGCTGGATGGGCGAAGCGTTACTGATATGAATCAGAAGGCTCTTGCGCGTCGACTGGGTTTGCTTGCTCAGTCGTCGGTCGCTCCGGGCGACATGTTTGTCGAGGATCTGGTTGCTCGCGGCCGCTATCCCTATCAGTCGGTGCTTCATCAGTGGAGTGATGAGGACGACGAGGTTGTGGCTCGCGCGATGAAGGACGCAGGTGTTGCGGACCTGGTGGGGCGTCGAGTCGGCGAGCTGTCGGGTGGACAGCGTCAGCGCGTGTGGATCGCGATGTCGCTCGCCCAAGCGACGGACATTCTGCTCCTTGATGAGCCAACGACGTATCTTGACCTCAACCACCAGCTGGAGGTCCTGCGTTTGGCGCAGCGCCTCCACAGGGACGGTGTGACGGTCGTTGCGGTACTGCATGACCTGCATCTGGCATTCCGCTACGCAACGCACCTTGTGTTCATGAAGGATGGCGAGGTTGTTGCCCAGGGGGCACCGCGTGACGTTGTGACGGCAGAACTGATCGAACGTGTTTTCAGCGTGCCCTGCAGGATCATCGACGACCCTGAAACCGAATCGCCACTGGTGATTCCGACGCGATGACCAGGGCGTTGTGATTCCCAATATCTCAAATCTTGACCGGCGGGTCATGCAGCCCCATGATTATCGGATAATATAATTCACACGAAGTTGATAGAGGGCTGATATTTCCTGATAAAAACGTGTTTTGACTGCATGTTCCGGTATTTTGCTTGTTGTTCGCAATTGCGGAATAGGCATCAGGCAATAGGATGGTTCCTGTAGCTGGTGGTTACTCGGACACTGACATATTGATTCTGGGCATGGTGAAGCCGATTAGCACACGACATCCCGTCGAGACAGAGAAGGAC
>OFCU01000079.1_pt1 | contig 55929 bp, 48 predicted proteins | sample 1520851 | NCBI WGS metagenome assembly OFCU01 (sample SAMEA2699040, study PRJEB24076) | metagenome | reverse complement strand
CCGAGCGAAGCTCGCGTGTGGCGATCTCGCGGGCGGCCGGGCCCGACGGCGCCCGAAACACCCGTGGGGCCACAAGCAACACCACACAGCGGCACCACGCAGTACAACACGCAGACGGGTGGGGCGCCTTCCGGCACCCCACCCGTCAACACCCGTCAACACGCGTCGTTCAACAAGCGATCACTCCGTCGCCAGCGCCTCCGAGGGGCTGACCTTGGCGGCCCGGCGGCCGGGCAGCCACGAGGCGACCAGCGCGGACACGATGGCGACGACGCACACGCCGACCAGCTGCAGCCACGGCACGCTCAGCACGGGAGTGGCTCCTTCGACCGGCAGGCTCATGACGCCAACCCACCCGAAGGCGACGCCCATACCGACACCGATCAGCGCGCCGGTCATCGACAGGAACAGCGCCTCGAGGGCGAGGAGGCTCTTCATCTGGCGTCGCGTCAGGCCGAGGGCCCGCAGCAGCCCGTTCTCGCGGGTACGTTCGGCGACCGACAGGGACAGCGTGTTGGCCACGCCCACCAGGGACACGAGGACGGACACGCCGAGCAGTCCGACGAGGACGAGCATCAGCCGGTCGATGATCTTCATGTACGTCTGGCGCTCCAGGGCGGAGCCGTTGACGCTCAGGTGCGAGTCCTTGAGCAGTGCGGCCTGGACGGTCTCGGCGTCGGCCCCGTCGGCCATCTTGATGATGATCGCCTGACGCTCGAGCGAGGACGCGATAGACCGAAGGGTCTTCTCGGAGACCTGGGCCTCGCCGACGCTGCCGTTCTTGTCATAGGTGGCGCTCAAGTCCACGCACGTGTCGGCACACAGGCGTAGCGTCTGCCCGGCCAGGGCCTCGTCGCCGACGCGCACCTGGTTATCGCCCAGCTGGGTGACGGTCGAGTGGGTGACGCCCGTGTAGTCGGGTTCTCCGGTGATCATGACCGACGAGGCCTGGGCCTCGTCCTCAGACCCGGTTCCCTCTCCGGGAGCGTAGGCGGGCGCGCCCGAGGTGGTCGTCAGGGTGCCGGGGGCGGCGTACTGGGCGACGGTGGCGGCGACGCCGTCGGTGGCCGCGATGGCGGCCTGCTGGTCGTCGGTGATCGCCCCATCTGTGGACACGGCCATGAGGTCGAAGGGGCGGGCGTCGTTCACGGCGTTGGTCAGGGTGGTGCGCACGGATGCGGCGCCGACGATGATGGTGACGACGAGGGTCACGCCGATGATGATCGCGGTGCCGGTCGCGGAGGTGCGGCCGGGGTTGCGCATCGTGTTCTCGCGGGCCATGGCGGACAGCGTGCCCGGGAAGACCAAGCCGAACGCGCGGGTGAGGGCGGGCAGCAGCACGGAGGCGACGAGCAGCGCGCCGAGGAGCGCCAGGAGCGACCCACCGAAAGCACCGAGGAACTTCGTGCCGCCACTATCCGAGCGCCACGCGAGGGCCACAGCTCCGCAGCCGACGACCGCGATGAGCGCGCCGATGACGAAGCGGACGGTGTGCTTCTTGCGGGCGGCGGCCCCGGCCTCGTTCACGGGGGCGAGGGCGGCGACGGGCGCGACGCGGGAGGCGGCGCGGGCCGGGAAGACGCCGACGAGGGTCGTGAACAGGGTGGCGCCCAGCCACGTGAGGGCGAGCTGCCAGGCGGAGGCCCCCGCCAGCGCCGCGACGACGCTAGAGGCCAGGCCGGTGCCCGCCTCCGCGAGCGCGCCAATCAGCCAGCCGAGCGCGACGCCAATCGCGGATGAGATCGCTCCGATCGCGAGGGCCTCGCGAGTCACGAGCGAGCGGACCTGTCGCCTGGTCGCCCCGAGCGTGCGCAGCAGTGCCAGTTCGCGGGTGCGCTGCGTGAGCACCACGCGGAATGTCGAGGAGACGACGATAGAGGCCACGAGCGCCGCGATCGCGGGGAAGATCAGCATGATTCCCATCGTCATGGACGCTCCCAGGCGCGCCTGGTTGAGGTCGTCCTGGATTGCCTTGTGCACGCTGGTCACGGTCACGCCCGAGACGCCACTCAAAGCGGAGTTCACTGTTGCCACCCACTCGTCCTGGGTGGCGCTGGGAGGGTTTGCGTTGCTGTCCGCATCCGCTGCGGAAGTTGCGACGATGAACTTCCCGGAGGCGGTCGTTCCAAAGATCGAGGAGAATCCACCGTCGGTCACGTAAGAGGCGGGGACGCCCATGCTGATGGTGTTCGAGCGGGTGGTGCCGACGATCGTGAGGGTGCGGTAGTCACCCTCGGCGAATCCGGCGCGCACGCGGACGGTGTCGCCGACCTTCAGGGAGAGGGCCGAGGCCGTGTGCTCGGGGATGGTGATCTGGTCGTCGGCGGTCGGGGCGGTTCCGGCGCTCAGGTCGAGGTCGGCGAAGGGCTTGGGGGCCAGCGGCGACACGTAGAGGCCGGCGCGCGTCGTGTCGCTTTGGGCGTCGGCGGGCCACTGGGCCATGTGCTTGATGGCGGTGACGCCGCTGGTTGCGCTCAGCGTTTTTTCGGCGCTCTCGATGGTGCCTTCGGGGGCGTCGTTGTTCTGGGAGACGACGATCGTGCCGCCTCGGTACTGGTCGTAGACGCTGGAGGTCAGGCCCGAGGTCATCGCCGTCATGACGATGAGGGTGATAACGATGAAGGCCGTGGAGATGGCGACGGCCAGGCCGGTGGAGATGTAACGGCGGCCGTGGGAGCGCAGGTTGGCGCTCAGGAGGGAGTTTGTTGCAGACATGAGATGAGCCTTGGGGTGTGGGCGCGCATTCAGCGCAGCGCCGCGGTCAGGTTGTCGGCGGTGATGTCGCGCAGGTCGGAGACGATGCGTCCGTCGCGGCACACGAGGACGCGGTCCGCGTAGGCGGCGGTGGAGGTGTCGTGGGTGACCATGATGACGCTCTGGCCGAGTTCGTCGACGGCGCGGCGCAGCAGGTCCATGACCTCGGTGGTCGAGTGCGAGTCGAGGTTGCCGGTGGGCTCGTCGGCGACGATGACGGCGGGGCGACTCATGAGGGCGCGGGCGACGGCGACGCGCTGCTGCTGGCCGCCGGACATCTCGGAGGGGCGGTGGCTCAGGCGATCCGCGATGCCCAGGGAGTTGACGATGAGGTCGAACCATTCCTTCTCGGGGGTGGCCCCGGCCAGGCGCATCGGCAGGAGGATGTTGGCGCGCGCGTCCAGGGTGGGCACCAGGTTGAAGGACTGGAATACGAAGCCGATGCGGTCGCGGCGCAGCTTGGTGAGCGCGGTGTCTTTCAGGGCGGTGATGTCGGTGTCTTCGACGAAGACGTGTCCGGAGGTGGGGGCGTCGAGGCCGGCGAGGATGTGCATCATCGTGGACTTGCCGGAGCCGGAGGGGCCCATGATGGCGGTGAATTCGCCGGCGCCAAAGCCGACGCTCACGTCGTCGAGGGCACGCACCTGAGCGTCGCCGCTTCCGTAGATTTTGGAGACGCCCTGGAGTCGGACGATGGACGAGGCCGGGGCCCCCTGGTCGGCCGCAGGGGCCGTGATTGTTGTGTTCGTGTTCATGCATCCATCGTGCGCCTGAGGCGCGCGTCACCGCTACGGAGGTTTCCCCTGATTCGCCCCCGAGACCACCCGGGGTCGTCTCGGGGATTGCCCCGCGCTGCGTCTCGGGGCCCCATCTCCAAAACTCGCACGTAATTTCCCTTGGTCAGTTTTTAATTAGCCCCACAAACGTTGCAATTCCAACGATGCCAATTCAATGTTTGAAAGGTTTACATGGGAATTACGTGCGAAATTGCTGGGCGCACACCAGGCGCCACTGGCGTGGAGGGTGGCCCCGGCGCCCGGCCCCGCAGCAGGATCCGACGGCACCCGGAACACCCATGGCACCCGACAACGACTAGGACTCGGAGGCCTCGCCACGCGACTCGCGCAGGGACAGTCCGCGGTAGCGGTTGATGGCAGCGCCCACGTCGATGAGGCGCGGGCGCGCCAGGAACGCCGGGTAGGGGCGGGCGCCGAACTTGCAGACGGCGTCCAGGCCCTCGGAAGCGAGGCGCCGGCCGAGCTTGGCCATGAGCTCGGGCATCGACTGCTTGCCGGCCATCTCCTCGAGGACGCCGCGCACGCACCAGGCGATGGCCTCGGCCTGCCCAGGGTCGACGACTGCGGCGACGTCGGAAATGTCGACGGTCGAACGGTCGATCGTCAGCACGGACGTGCCCGAGGCCTTGGTGCGCGGGCGGTCCACGCGAGCTTTCGCGGCGGGCACGCGGGGCGCCGCCTCCCAGCTGGTGGGGGCGTCGGTGCGGGGGCGCGGCAGGTCGGCGACAACGGAGCGCGCCCGGGAGGTGACGTCGAGGCAGCGGTAGTTGTCCATCATGAGGACCCGGTCGGCGGCGTCGAGGAACGCGCCGGAGCCGCCGACGACCATGACGAGGGAGACGCCTGCCTCGGTGAGGGAGGTGACGCGGTCGACGAGGGGCGTGATGGGTTCCTTCTCGGCGGCGACGAGGTCGCGCATGCGCGTGTCGCGGATGAGGAGGTTGGTGGCGGAGGTGTCCTCGTCGATGAGGAGCGTGCGCGCGCCCAGCTCGAGGGATTCGACGATGGAGGCGGCCTGCGAGGTGGAGCCGGACGCGTTCTCGGTGGAAAACGACGTGGTGTCGGCACCGCCGGGCAGGTGGGTGATGAACGGCGAGATGTCGACGCCGGTGACGGCTCGCCCGTCGGCGGCTCGCACCTTCGTGGCGGTGGGGTCCGTGGCGACGAGCTCGCGGCCGTCGCCGGGCACGTGCGCGTACACGCCCTGGGCGATGGCCTCGAGGAGCGTGGACTTACCGTGGTAGCCGCCGCCCACGATGAGGGTCAGGCCCGGGGGAATCGCCATGCCGGAAACCTCGCCGGCGTGCGGCAGGGTGACGGTGGCGCGCAGGGACTCGGGGGCACTGAAGGCGACGACGCCGTCACCGGCGAGGGGTGCCTCGGACACGCCGGAGCGCCGCGCCAACAGCGCCTCGTCGGCGACGAAGGACACCCACCCGCGTTCCGCGAGGATCCCCTGGAGGGCGCGGTAGTCCTCGTAGGCGGCGACGTGGCCGAGGAGGCGGGAACGCTTGCGGGTCGTGTCCGGGTCTTCGGACACGAAGTCGAAGCAGTCCATGACGATGTTGGGCACGTCCACGTCGAAGAGGCGGGCGGCGCTCTTGCCGAGGATGGTACGTCCGCGCGCGGGGAGCTTGACCTGGAAGCGGACTTCGACGCGGTCGGGCAGGACGGTCGCGTAGGAGCGCTGGAGGATGAGGGCGCCGGCGCGGGCGATCGTCACGTCGCGTGTGCCGCGGGCGCGGATGGCCTCGTCGAAGGAGCGGGCGATGAAGTCCGCGGCGGCCAGGCGCGCGTCGGACGAGGCCAGGGCGGCCTCGGGCAGTCCCATCGCCTCGGGCGTCGACCAGGCGCGCAGGGACGAGGGCGGGGCGTAGGGATCGGCCTGCACGTGATCGATCGCGAGGGTGAAGTCCCCGTAATCCCAGGCACCGAGGGCGTTCTTGTAGAAGCCGTAGGGGTGCCCGTCCGCGTATCGCAGCTGGTCGAGGAGGTCTGCGTCGGTTCCGGAGATGGCGCGCGAGGGGGCTTCGTATCGGGGAGTCATACCCTCAAGAATACAGGCGGAGCCTGCGGGAACGGCATCACCGTTCCTACAGGCTCCGGGGTGTGAGGAGTCGTCTTTATCGCGGGAGTCTCACGGGTGGCGAGGTGGTGTCAGCGCACGACTTATCGATCACTGAGGAAAAAGACGAGGAAAAGGGCAAGAGGCAAGAGCGTCTGGATCGCGGCACATATGCTCGTCACGATCCTCGCGGTGTTCGTCAGCGACACGATCTCCGGCGGCGCGTCCAGGTCCTTCGCCTTCGCACACAGCATGAAGGACCACACCATCGCGGGAATCGAGAGAAGGACGTAGAGAGTCGCAAAGCTAACGCCAGCCAAGATCATAGCGGTCTGCGCCTGTGAACGCAGGTCCGCGTAGGCCGCGAGGTTCGAGGTCACGTAGTACGGCTGGGCATAGACCGGCGCGGGCTGACCGTAGACCGTCCCATTGGGCACGCCGTAGGCAGGCTGCTGGCCGTACGCTGCCTCGGGCTGAGCGTACGGCGCGGATGCAGCCGGGCCATATGGCGACTGCTGCGCGTAGGGGTCCTGCGCACCCGCAGGATGAGACGCATAGGGGTAAGCAGGATCGCTCATGGTGCACTCCCAATTGTTCTGTGCGGACGACGTCGGGGCTTATCGTAGCAGCGGCCGTCAGCCGCTATGCGTTGGGGCCCGAGGAAACTCGCCGTTTCCTCGGGCCCCACACATGACGATTCATCAGCTGTTGGCGGCCGCGATCGCGCCGATAATCACCATCACGATGACGAACAAGATAGCCACAGCGATGACTACGATGTAAATAATCGAGAGGATCTTTGCAGCCGAGCGAGCACTCTCCACATCAGCCATGACGTCCATCGGGGCACCCAGGAACTTGGCTTCCTCGGCCAGCTTGTTGGCCCAGAACCACATGCCGCCGGAGAGCAGGAGGCCGCCGAACAGTAAGCTCACGAAAGAGAGCAAGCGGGCCGTCGACGCATTCGAACGGATCTTCTCAATCTCGGGGCTGAGGGCGTAGGCGGGCTGGCCGTAGGCCGGCTGGCCGTAGGCCGGCTGGCCGTAGGCCTGCTGCTGACCGTAGGCCGGCTGCTGACCGTAAGGCTGCTGCTGATTCTGGCCAGCGGCAGGGTAGGCGTTGATGGGATCGCTCATGAGTGGCTCCAAATGGGTTGTGTCGATCGGATACGGCTGCCATCGTAGCCGAGGCAGGAGAAAAAATAAACAATTCGACCTTTAGTTACCGCGAACACAGCGGCCGCCTCTGGGTCGCTAGCGCATGTTCTCCGAGACAACCAGCAAGATGATCAGGCTCGCCTGCAAGAGGAGCAAGCCGATTGCGAAAGCGCGCGCAGTCTTCACCTTCCCCATGACGTCGGCCGGGGAGTCAATCTCCTTGGCGTGAGTACACAGGCGCTGAGCAAAAATCACGTTGACAAGCAGCAGGATGACCGGCGTCGTGAAGAACCAGAGGAAGGACAGCACGGTGATGACGGTCGCCTTGGACTTAAGCCTCGAGAAGGCCAGCTGCCGGATCGTGTCGGGGAACGCCTGCGCGGGCTGACTCGCGTACTCGGCCTGCTGATTCATGCCGTACTGCGGGGCGACAGGCGCAGGCTGCGCCTGGTAGGCACTCGGCTGGCCGTAGGACTGCATCGGCTGGGCAGTGCCCTGCTGGGGATACCCAGCAGGGGTGCCGTACGCCGGCGCCGCGCTGGCGGGTGCGGCCCCGCCGTACCCGGGAGCGTAGGGCGACTGCTGCCCGGCGGGCGCGACGTTCACGGGCGCGCCCGCCGGAGGCGCAAACTGCGCAGGGGCGGGAGCCTGCGGTGCAGCGGGAGCGTTCGACCACGACGAGGCGGCAGCCCCCGCCTGGGGCGCGACGGCGCCGTCGGCTTGCTGCGGCCAGCCCAACCCGGACTGCATGGCCATCGAGGGAATCTGTTCGTTACTCATACAAGCAACCGATCACTTCGTAGAATCCACGAGCCAGATAAGGAGGAAGGGGACGGCGATAACGAGAACGAGCAGCACGATCCCGATAATTCCGCAGATGAGAGCCGTCGTTCGCGCGCCGCGCACGTCCCTCAGCACGTCTTCGGGGGCACCCAGGCTCTCGGCCTCACTGATGAGGCTCGTGCTCCAGAACCACGCACCGAAGGACAGGAGCGGCCCGAGCGTCACAAAGCTGACGAAAGACATGATGCGCACCATGGACGCGTTCGAACGCACGCGTTCGACGGCGGGGTTCAGGGCGTACACGACCTGGCCGTACATCGGCTGCCCATAGGAGGCACCCGCGCCGTACGAGACCTGAGCACCGTATGCGGGCTGAGTACCGTATGCGGGCTGCTGGCTTGCGGGGGCCTGTCCGTAGGCAGGCTGGGTCCCGTACGAGGCCTGAGCGCCGTACGCTGGCTGGCTGCCATAGGGGGTCTCGCCGCCCGGTCCGTAGGGGTTCGTGGGGTCGCTCATCAATAGCTCCGGTCAGAATGTGGGATCTTCACCTCCCACATCATACGAGCATCCCCCGCGACGCGGAAGCTCCGCCTCATTGTCCCTTCTCACCGCTCGCCACAATCCGACGCAACCCTCCCCCTCACGCCGGGGCACCCGGCCCGCCCCAGCCTCGTCCCGCATAAAACGGTGCGGGGGCCGGTTTCCCGACCCCCGCACCACCCGACAAACGGGCGTCACGTCACAGCATGCAGGACACGCAGCCCTCGACCTCCGTGCCCTCCAGGGCCATCTGGCGCAGGCGCATGTAGTACAGGGTCTTAATGCCCTTCCTCCACGCGTAAATGTAGGACTTGTTCAGGTCACGCGTCGTCACCGTGTCCGGGTAGAACAGCGTGAGCGACAGGCCCTGATCCACGTGCTGGGTGGCCACCGCGTAGGTGTCGATGATCTTCTCCGGGCCGATCTCGTACGCATCCTGGTAGTACTGAAGGTTCTCGTTCGACATGTAGGGCGCCGGGTAGTAGACGCGGCCGATCTTGCCTTCCTTGCGGATCTCCACGCGGGACACGATCGGGTGGATCGACGACGTCGAGTTGTTGATGTACGAGATGGAACCCGTCGGAGGCACGGCCTGCAGGTTCTGGTTGTACATGCCGTACTTCGCGACGTCTGCCGCCAGGGCCTCCCAGTCCGCCTGGGTCGGGACCTTGATCGACGAGGCGGCGAGCAGCTCACGGCACTTGTCCGTGGTGGGGGCCCACTCCTCGTCAATGTACTTGCGGAAGAACTCGCCCGACGCATACTTCGACTCCTCGAAGCCCTCGAAGGTCTCGCCGCGCTCGCGCGCGATCTTGCACGAGGCCTTGATGGCCTCGAACAGGACCGTCATGAAGTACACGTTCGTGAAGTCCAGCGCTTCCTCGGACCCGTAGTGCACGTGCTCGCGCGCCAGGTACCCGTGCAGGTTCATCTGGCCCAGGCCGATCGCGTGGCTCATCGCGTTGCCGCGGGCAATCGACGGGACCGAACCGATGTCCGACAGGTCCGAGACGGCCGTCAGGCCGCGGATCGCCATCTCGATCGTCTTCGAAAAGTCCGGGGAATCCATGGTCTTCGCAATATTGAGCGAACCCAGGTTGCAGGAGATGTCCTTGCCGACGTGCGAGTACGACAGGTCGTCGTTGTAGGTCGAGGCCTCGGACACCTGCAGGATTTCCGAGCACAGGTTCGACATGGTGATACGGCCCTTGATCGGGTTCGCCTTGTTCACCGTGTCCTCGAAGACAATGTAGGGGTAGCCGGACTCGAACTGGATCTCCGCGATCGTCTGGAAGAAGCGACGCGCGTTGATCTTGCGCTTGTGGATGCGGCCATCGTCCACCATCTCGTGGTACTTCTCCGTCACCGAGATCTCGGAGAAGGGCACGCCGTACACGCGCTCCACGTCGTAGGGGCTGAACAGGTACATGTCCTCGTTCTTGCGGGCCAGCTCGAACGTGATGTCCGGGATGACGACGCCCAGGGACAGCGTCTTGATGCGGATCTTCTCGTCCGCGTTCTCACGCTTAGTGTCCAGGAACTGCATGATGTCCGGGTGGTGCGCGTGCAGGTACACAGCACCCGCGCCCTGACGCGCGCCCAGCTGGTTCGCGTAGGAGAAGGAGTCCTCGAGCAGCTTCATGACGGGCACGACGCCGCTGGACTGGTTCTGAATCTTCTTAATGGGGGCGCCCGACTCGCGCAGGTTCGTCAGCTGCAGGGCGACGCCGCCGCCGCGTTTGGACAGCTGCAACGCGGAGTTGATGCCGCGCGCGATCGACTCCATGTTGTCCTCGATGCGCAGCAGGAAGCAGGAGACCAGCTCCCCGCGCGCCGCCTTGCCGGCATTGAGGAAGGTCGGGGTGGCGGGCTGGAAGCGGCCCGTCATGATCTCGTCGACGAAGGCGCGGGCCAGCTCAATGTCGCCGCGCGCCAGGTACAGCGACACCATGGCCACGCGATCCTCGAAGCGCTCCAGGTAGCGCTTACCGTCGAAGGTCTTGAGCGTGTACGACGTGTAGTACTTGAACGCGCCCAGGAACGTCGGGAAGCGGAACTTGTGGGCGTACGCCTGCTTGTACAGCTCCTTGATGTCCGCGAAGTCGTACTGATCCAGGACGTGCTTCTCGTAGTAGCCCTCGTCCACCAGGTACTTCAGCTTCTCCTCCAGGTCATGGAAGAACACCGTGTTCTGGTTGACGTGCTGGAGGAAGTACTGGCGAGCCGCCGCACGATCCGCGTCGAACTGGATGCGTCCGTCCGCGTCGTACAGGTTGAGCTGCGCGTTCAGCGCGTGGTAGTCCAGCTCCGGGGAGGGAGCGTCCTCTACGCCTGTGTCGGTGTAGTTTTCTGCCAAAACTGTTCCAGTCCTTCGCGAACTCTGGAGACATCCTCAGGCGTGCCGAGGAGCTCGAACTTATACATGTGGGGAACCCCCAGCTTGGCCGCGATGATGTCGCCCGCGATGCAGTAGGCCTTGCCGAAGTTAGTGTTTCCCGACGAGATGACGCCCCTGCACAGGGCCCGGTTGTCGGGGTCGTTGAGGAACTTGATGACCTGCTTAGGGACCGCTCCCTTAATATTTCCGCCGCCGTAGGTGGGCACAACGAGCACGTACTCGTCGGTCACGCGCAGGGGTTCATCCTTGGGAAGCAACGGGATGCGCGCAGCCGGGACTCCCAGTTTTTCCACGAAACGGCGGGTGTTGCCCGTCGCCGACGAGAAGTAGACGACGATGCCCATAGTGTTCCTTCCGACTTGTCGGGACGGTGAGCTTCTAGTGTCTCACCCCCGAGGCCCGCTCGGGGTTGCCTCGCACGCGTGTCCCATGTGGGATGATCGACGAGCCTGGCTTGCCGGGTGAGCATGGTCGGCGACGGTGCGCGTCAGTGGTCGTAGGCGGCGGGCCCTCACTGCCAGTTGGCCACTTATTTCCCTCTGTTCACCGAGGGTTCGCGCCCCGCTCATTCGAGCGCGTGCCCGCCGTTTCCGAGGGCTACGCCCCGGCCTCGTTCCCGCCCAGATACGCGAAAGCCCCGGCCTCGCGGCCGGGACTTGTCGGCCAGGCTCAGGCCTGCAGCGCCAGGGGGGCTGCGGCGGCGACGGCCTTGATGCGGTCGGGGCGGAAGCCGGACCAGTGGTCCTCGCCGGCCACGACGACGGGGGCCTGCTGGTAGCCGAGGCCCTTAATGAAGGCGAGGGATTCCGCGTCCTGGGTGACGTCGATCTTCTCGTAGGAGACGCCCTGCTTGTCGAGGGCGCGGTAGGTCGCGTCGCACTGGGGGCAGCGGGGCTTGGAGTAGACGGTGATCGACATGTTCGTGTCTCCTTGCGGCTCGAGGCCGGACGTTGGCATCCTATGTTGTCTTTCTGGCGGCTCGTTCGCCGCGAACACGACAACACTACACCTCGTGGGCACCTGCGCAAGCGACCCCTAGATGTTGTGTGCGACGTTCTCACTGTGGACGATACGCGCAGGGGCTGTGGACGGAGCGGGCGGTCAGGATCTCGGAGGGGTCTTTGCGGTTTGTCGCCCCCTGCGCACAGGTGCGCGAAGATGCGCGCAAACATTGGGGTTTGCGACTAACCCACGAGCATATCTAGGGGCTTCCAACACCCCCACACGCACCTGCGCACCCTGTGGACGGACGCGTCACCACCCTGTGCATAACCACCTGCCAACCACCTGAAAGATGTCGAGCGTCACACTCTTTGGTGGTGACCTTGGGCGTGTCGCACCCATACATCTAGGGGTCGTTAGCGACTAAGCGCCCCTACATGTAGGGGTTGGGAGCCGTTTCGGCGAAACAGCTGGAATCCCGCGGAAAGGCGGTCGATGCGCGCCCACCTGAGGCACCCACGGGCGACCACGACGGGAGGCGTGCCCGAGATATAGGGTCTATGGCATGCCCTAGATGTAGGGGGCGGTACGAGCCCTACATCTAGGAGCCACAAGCTCGCCCCGCACGGGGCCTCCGGCTTCTCCACGAAAGATTCGCCCCGCACGGGGCCTCCGCCGACACTTCCGCGAAAAACTCGCCCAGCGCGCCTGAAAACAGCATTCTTCGGCCGTTTTGGGCTTGCAGGGCGAACTATTTCGCGGACGGGACACAGCCACGTGACAACTGTGAAACCACCATCACTACTGCTCGCCCCCAAACAGCAACCGTTGAAACCAACAACACCTCTGCAACCGCTGATACGAGCCAACGTGAAACCGCCATCACCACTGCTCACCCCTCAACAGCAGCCATTGAAACCAACAACACCTCTGCAACCACTGATGCAGGCCAGCATGAAACCACCATCACCAATGCTCGCCCCCAAACAGCAACCGTTGAAACCACCATCACCTCTGCAACCGAAAACCACTCCAAAAACGCCCATTTCTCACCCGCAAAGGCGATGGCGGTTTCAATCCCACGCAGGCGCAAGCGAGCAAAGGCGACGCCGGTTTCAGACCACCGGGCCGCCTCGCCTGCAGCACCCAAACGCGGCCCCAGTGGGCGGCGGGGCCTGGCTGCGGTGCCCGCGGGCAGCAACGACACCACCGCCCCCACATTTCGCACGTAATTTATCGTGGTCATTTTTCGAGACACCTCAAAAACGTTGCAATTCCAACAATGCAAATTCAATGTTTGAATGAGGCAGAGAGGAATTACGTGCGAAATCAATGAGGCGGCGGCGAGGCCTAGCCGGACGTTGAAACGACGCACCGGGTCACGGGCCCGCAGCGCAGCTAGTTGAGCGGGTGCCGCCCCCGTGCGACAACACATCCGGATAGGAAACCAACATCCGGATACCTTAATAACCTATCCGGATGCGCACAACCTATCCGGATAGACCCAGACAGAAGCCACACCCAGGCCCGCAACGCAGCCAACGAGAGACCCACCCACCGACGGGCCACCAGCCCGCTGCCGGGTCACCATCACCACGGGCCACCAGCCCGCTGCCGGGTCACCATCACCACGGGCCACCATCACCCCGGGCCACCATCACCACCGGCCACCGACAACGCGACACGGCTCCCGCAACAGCCGCGGCCCCTTACAGCCCCAGGAACGCCTTGATCGCAGGCATTTCGCGGACGGCCTGCACCAGGCCGGCTCGGTAGGTGGCTTCGAGGCGCTCGCGCCGCGATTCGGTGTTGTTAATCCACAGGTTGTCGGGTGCGAACACGTAGGCCTGGCCTCGTTCCTCGAGTTCGAAGAGGAAGCGGCGGCCCGCGTTGTAACGGTCGGTGCGCAGGGCGACGCCCTCGAACACGGACGGGAATGAATGGTAGGCGGTGCGTAGGAGGGCGCCGACGCTGGCGGGCATGGGGTCTTTGACGAAGTCGCGGGGACGGGTGAGGACGACGAGGAGCTTGCGGTAGCCCTCACGCAGGGGCTGGTCGAAGGGCAGGCCTCCGTTGGGGCCGAGCGCGCCGTCGACGTAGGTGTCGCCGTCGATTTCGACGGGCGGCATGAGAATGGGCAGCGTGGAGGAGGCGCGGACGATGGGTCCGAGGGTGTCCAGGGTGCTCATTTCTTCCTTGGAGAACCAGCGTTCTTCGCCGCGCGAGGCGTTGAAGGTGGCGACGCGCGTGGTGGCCGGGTTCGCCAGAAAGGTGTCCATGTTGAAGGGCAGGACGCCATCGGGGTAGCAGATCTGCTGGTAGATGTACTCGGCGTTGAAGTAGCCGTGGCCCTTGCGGAAGTGCTTGAGGCCGCCGAATTCGGGGTCTTCGACGAGGTCGACGAAGGTGTCGTGGGAACGCTGAGCGTCGCGGGAGGTGAAGTTGCACAGGTGGCTGGACCCCGCGGAAACGCCGGAGATATGGGGGAAGTTGATGCCTTCGGCGATAAGTCGGCTGACGAGCGCGGCCGTGTAGGCGTTGCGCATGCCGCCGCCTTCGAACACGAGGGCGGTGTCGTCGATGGTGACCATCGTGGCGATGGATTCTTCGGGGGTCGGGTAGTGCTCTGGCGTTTCCTTCACGTGTCGACCCTACCGCCGCGCCTCGAACCTACGCGCGCGTACCCCCGGTGAAGACCACGTAGTGATAAAAGAAGAAGCGGAACGCGGTGCCCAGGGCGAAGCCGACGACGTAGACGGCGATATTGTCGGCCAGCGCCGAGGTGAACCCGAGGATGTGGTGGGTGAACAGCAGGCAGAACTGTGAGATGCCGATGCCGCAGGCGTTGGCGAAGAAGAAGAGGATGGCCTCGCGCGTGGCGTTGTCCCGGGTGCGGCCGCGGTAGGTCCACAGGCGATTGGCGATCCACGAGTAGAGGGTCGCGGTCACGGCGGCGACGAATTGCGCGGTGTTGGGGTGTCCGGCGAGGATGCCAAGCGGCCCGTGTTGGAGGAGGTTGAACAGGCCGGCGTCGACGATGAAGGCGGTCGCGCCGACGAGCCCGAATTGGATGAATTCGCGCACCCAGGCGAGGAGCCGCTCGGTGAGGCTCAGGGACGAGGCGGGGGCCGCTTCCTCGTTCACCTGCCCGCGGGTGCCGGGCTGAGTGAGGGACGAGGCCGGGGCGGGCTCCTCGTTCACCTGTCCGCGGGTGCCGGGCTGGGTACGAGGTGCGGACGGGTCCGCGAGCGCCGCTGGTTCGAGCGCGGCGGATCCGCGCATTGCTTGTTCGTCGTTCACTCCCCTAGTCTCGCACGCTCGCCGGACTGCTTCTTCCGCCCTCTCCTGGTCCCGCCCCCAAATTTCGCACGTAATTCCCTTTCTCCCCCTTTCTCCTGCCACCCACAAACCGCGGAATTTCAACGATCTGATTTCAAGATTTGAAAGAGACGCAGGCGAATTACGTGCGAGATTTTTGGGGAAGTACCCACGCGGCCCCGCACATCCAAGCCCCGCGCCCGGGCCTGTCCCCAGCCCCCGCCTCTAAGATGGTCCCCATGACTGAGACGACCCCGCACCACGCGCCCCAGGCCTCGCCGACTCCCCCGATTGCCCCGAAGCGTTACGGGTACCGGGTGCGCGACCAGTTCGGGCAGCATTTTGATGACCCGTGGGATTGGTTGCGCGACGGCGAGAACCCGGAGGTGCGCGCGCACCTGGAGGCGGAGAACGCGTGGGCGGACACGGTGACGGCACCGACGCGCGAGGCGGCGGCGCGCCTCGTGGAGGAGGTCAAGGCTTCCACGGCGCTCACCGACGTGACGGTTCCGATCCGCGAGGGCGAGTTCTGGTACTTCCGGCGTTTCGCGGAGGGTCAGTCCTACGCGACGCATCACCGCGCGCCGGTGGAGCGCGACGAGGCAGGTGCCCCGATCCCGCTCGTCCCACAGCCGGGCGTGCCCGCGCGGGGCGAGGAGCTCCTCGTCGATGAGAACGAGTGGGCGCGCGGGCAGGAGTTTTTCCGCCTGGCGGACCTGTATCCCTCCCCGGATGGGCGCCTGATCGCGTGGGCGCGGGACACGAGCGGGGATGAGCGCTACACGTGGGTCGTGCAGGAGGCGTCGGGGCGCGTCATCGACGAGGCCGTGGCAGGTGCCGGCTACGGCTTCGCGTGGGCGGATGACTCGCAGTCCTTTATCTACATGGGCGTGGACGATGCGTGGCGCGCGTGCGACGTGTGGTTGCACCGCCTGGGCACGCCGCGCGATGACGACGAGCTGCTGCTGGTTGAACCGGACGAGGGCTTCGAGATGGGGTTCGCGCCCTCGGGTTTCCCGGGGCACGTCGTCATTCATTCGTCGTCGTCGACGGCGGGCCGCGCGTGGCTGTGGCTGCCCGCCCACCCGTCGGTGCGCCCGCTGCCGCTCATGCCGGTGCGCCCGCGCACGCTGGTGTCGGCGGATTCGGCAGGGGATCGCCTGTTCCTCGTGCATACGGGGCTGACGCAGGAGGGTTCGCTCGCGCAGGCGATGCTGCCCGCAGGGGGTTCGCCCGAGGCCTTGGCGCGCCTCGGCGTCACGTCCTCCTCCGCGTTCTCGCGGGGTTCCCTGGCGGATCGCGCGCCGGGCACTCCCCTATCGGAGGACGAGCGCGCACCCCTCACGCCGTTTGAGTCCTGGGAGCCGCTGCGCAGCCCCGGACCCGGCGAGCGCATCACCGACGTCGAGGCTCACGCGGGCTACGTAGCGCTCTCGCTTCGTTCGGGCTCTCTGACGCAGGTTGACGTGTGGGACCGCCGCGAACAGGCACCCACGTGGCGGCGCGTGGAGGTCGACGCCCCGGTGCGCACGATCGCGACGGTGCCGACCCCGTGGGAAGATCCGCTGCGCGTGGAGTTCCAGTCGCAGACCGTGCCGCCCACGGTCGCCGAGGTTTGCCTGTCCGCCTCAGCCCCGGCCTCGTCCCCCGAGAGCGCGGCACCCGAGAGCACATCCCCCGAGACCATATCCCCCGAGAGCACAAGCGAAAACGCGGCCCTGGGTGTGCGGACCCTGCGCACCCGCGAGGCGCCCGGCTGGGACCCCGCCGAGTTCGTCGAGGAGCGCGTGTGGGTGCTCGCGCGCGACGGCGCGACCCGCATCCCCGTCACCCTCATCCACCACCGCGACGCGCGCCCGGACGGCACGCACGCGGGCTGGCAGATCGGGTACGGCTCCTACGAGGTCAGCTACGACCCAGAGTTCGAGACCCTGCGCCTGCCGATCCTGCGCCGCGTCGTCTACGCGATCGCGCACGTGCGCGGCGGCGGCGAGATGGGCCGCGCCTGGTACGAGGACGGCAAGGAGCTGGTCAAGGAGCACACCTTCACGGACTTCATCGACGTGGCCGACTGGCTGGTCGACTCCGGGTGGGTGACGCCCGGCCGCCTCATCGCGGAAGGCCGCAGCGCCGGAGGCCTCCTCATGGGCGCGGTCACCAACGCCGCCCCCGACCGCTTCCGCGCGATCCTGGCGGGCGTGCCCTTCGTGGACGCGCTCACCACGATCCTGGACCCGACCCTGCCGCTCACCGTCGGCGAGTGGGAGGAGTGGGGCAATCCGCTCTCCTCGCGCGCCGTGTTCGACGCAATGAGCCGCTACACGCCTTACGAGAACGTGCCCGACGGCGCGCTCCTGCCCGCGATCATGGCGACGACGTCGGTCAACGACACGCGCGTCGAGTTCGTCGAGCCCACCAAGTGGGTGCAGCGCCTGCGCGAGGCCACCGGCCAGGTGCCCTCCACGGACGAGGCCGGGGCTGGGAAGCGCTGCAACTGCTGCGATTCGGAGGCGGCCGGGGATTCCGGTGCGGTCGGCGTCGACTCCGGCGGCGGCGAGAGAACGGGCGCGGAGGCCAGCCAAGGCCTCGTCGCCGCGCGCGACCCGCTCGAGCGTCCGATCATCCTGCGCACCGAGATGGTCGCCGGGCACGCCGGCCCCTCCGGGCGCGAGGGCCGTTGGGCGGCGCGCTGCGAAGAGTTCGCCTTCGCGCTGGGCCAGGTGGGCGTCACGGTGTAACAGGTGGGGGCGGTCTTTGGAAAGACCGCCCCCACTATCGCGCCGCCGCGACGATGCCGCGCCCCGGCCTCGTCCCCTTTCCGATCAGGCAAGCGCGATGCCGATAGGATGAGTACATGACGATTACGGCGGCGGCAGACGGTTCTTCCCTCGGCAATCCCGGGCCCGCGGGGTGGGCCTGGTACGTGGACGAGGACACGTGGGACGCGGGCGGCTGGCCGCAGGGCACCAACAACCTGGGTGAGCTCACCGCGATCCTGCGCCTGCTTCAGGCCACCGCCGAGACCGGCGAAGATCTGCACATCCTCGCCGACTCGCAGTACGCGATCAACGTCGTATCCAAGTGGCGGCTCGGCTGGAAGAAACGCGGCTGGACGAAGGCCGACAAGAAGCCCATCAAGAACCTGGAGCTCATCCAGGAGATCGACCGGGCCATGGAAGGGCGCCGCGTCACCTTCGAATGGGTCAAAGGCCACGCCGGGCACCGCATGAACGAGCGCGCCGACGACCTCGCGCGCGCGTGCGCCGAGGCCTACCAGGCGGGACGCACGCCCGAGCCCGGCCCCGGGTTCGGGGGCGGGGCTGGCGAGCCGCACGACGCTGCGTCGGCATCGGTCGAGACGCACGACACCGTGGAGCCCGGCGCGAGCACACCTGTTGGGCAGGAACCCACCGAGGCCGACACGACCGCTGCTATGCCTACGTCACGCGGTGCCGCCACAGATGAGGCCACAACCTCAACTTTCCGTTCGCATCCCAGCGTTTTCTCCGCGCCCGCCGAGCCGAGCGAACCCGCCCAGGCGGCCCCGGCCTCGTCCGTGAGCGCAGCGACCACCGAGGATGCGATCGCCCGCGAGCGCGAGTTCATCCTGGCGTGGACCGGCGGCGACGGGGAGGCGCTTGCGACCATGACCGACGATCGCACGACGCGCATCTGGCCGGGCGGCGGCGCGACCACGGCGCTGGCGGGACCCTCGCCCGCTTCCCCGGCGATCGGCCGCATCGACGCGCACGACCTGGGCGGGGCGTTCCTGACCCGCTACCGGGTGCGCTGGGAGGGCGGCGCTTCGCTGGAATCCAGCGTGTGGGCACCGGCGACTTCTGGCGAGGCGCGCCTGATCATGGTGCACCACCAGTCGACGCTGATCGGCTGAACCGCGCTATCGCGGACATTCGCGTTCATGCGCGGTACATACAACCCTCTCTTGCAATCTCGCACGTAATTTCCTCTGGTCAGTTTTCGCCTACGCTCAGAAACGTTGGAATTGCAACAACGCTATTTCAATTACTGAAAGGTTGACAGGGAAATTACGTGCGACATTGGTGAGGAACCACCTCGTACAATCCGGAAACACCTGACACCCAAGCAAGACACCAAACCAACACGCCTAGCACTGCACCAGTTAGGGAGCATTACACCAGTTAGGGAGCATTACACCAGTTAGGGAGCATTACACCCCCTCGGAAGTGGTGTAATACCCCGCTAAGCGGTGTCACACCACTTAGGAACAAGCTAAAACGCGGAAGATGCCAGGCCGGCACACTGCTGATCCAGGATGCGGCGCCCGTGGGCGGCGGCAAGGCCTGGCCGGGCTTCGAGATCGATCACTCCGAGCCGAAGGCTCGCGTGTGGCTTTTCGAGCGGGCGGGCCGCCGCCCACGGGTGCACCAAGCAGCCGCCCAGCAAGGCTGGCCTCTCCGGCGCCCGGAAAACAGCCGGGGCGCACAGCAACAAGCACAACAACGGGGGCGCAAGCCCCCGGCCTGCGCCCCCGCTCAGACCCCTCCGCGAGGAGCCACTACACGCTTACAGCTTGGCACCCTCGAAGCTGAAGATGTCAAGGAACTTGCGCGCGCGATCCGAGGAAGGATCGGCGAAGAACTTGCGCGGCGGGTCGACTTCGACGATGCGCCCCTCGTCCATGAAGACGATGCGGTCGGCGATCGCGCGGGCAAAGCCCATCTCGTGCGTGACGATAAGCATCGTCATGCCGGTGCGAGCCAGCTCGAGAACGACGTCGAGGACCTCGCGCACCATCTCCGGGTCAAGGGAGGCGGTGACCTCATCAAGGAGAAGGATCTCGGGATCCATCATGAGGGCGCGCACGATAGCGACGCGCTGACGCTGGCCGCCGGAGAGCTGGCGCGGGTAGTCGTCGGCGCGGTCCGCCAGGCCGACGCGCTCGAGCAGTTTCAGTGCCCGCTCCTCGGCGTCGGCGCGCGATTCTCCCGCGACGAGGCCGGGGGCGAGCGTCAGGTTCCCCATGACGGTCAGGTGGGGGAAGAGCTCGTAGGACTGGAAGACCATGCCGATGCGGCGGCGGACCTCGGGCCAGGAGACGCCGGGCGCGGCCAGGTCGGTCCCGTCGAAGATGATCTGCCCGGAGTTGATCGGCTCGAGGCCGTTGATCGTGCGCAGCAGCGTGGACTTGCCGCACCCCGACGGGCCAATGATGACGACGACTTCACCGTCGGCGACGTCGAGGGAGACGCCGCGCAGGGCGTGGTGGCCTCCCGGGTAGGTCTTGTCGAGGTCGACGAGGCGCAGCTGCGGGTCGGAGGTCAGTTCTGCCATGTTTTCTCCATGTGGCGTGAGAGGAGCGAGATGGGCCAGCAGATGAGGAAGTACAGCGCGAAGATCAGGCCGTAGATCCACAGCGAGGCGGTCGGGTAGTTGAAGCGATTGGCGTCAATGATCTGCTGTCCGACTTTGAGGACTTCGACGACGCCGATGAGGACGACGAGGGACGTCGTCTTCACCATGCGGGTGATGAGATTGACGGCCGGGGGCGCGAGAGCGCGCAGGGTTTGCGGCAGGATGACGCGGCGCATGGTCTGCCTCGGGGTGAGTCCGAGAGCGTAGGCGGACTCGTACTGGTGGCGCGGGATCGCGATGAGCGCGCCTCGCACGAGGTCGCCCATTTCGGCGCCGCCCCACAGGGTGAAGACGAGGACGGACGCGGTGATGCCGTTCAGGTTGATCCCCGCGACGCGCGTGAGTCCGAAGTAAGCGACGAAGAGGAGGACGAGCTGGGGCATGATGCGCACGAACTCGAGGTAGATCTGCATGAGCCAGCGCAGGGGGCGCCAGCGCGAGCGCATGCCGAGGCCGACGAACACGCCGAGCACCAGCGACAGCACGACGGACAGCGCGGAGATGCCGACGGTGACGCCCAGGCCCTCGAGGATGCGCACGAGGTTGCGGCCCTCGAAGATGACGTTAATTCCCAAATCCGCCACGGCGCACCTTCTTTTCGATCAGTCGGGCCGCGATGGACACGGGCAGGAGGATCACCAGGTAGGCGAGAACCAGGAGGATCAGCGCTTCGGAGGTGTTGTAGGACATGCCGATGAGGTCTTTCGCGACGTACACGAGGTCGGGCAGGGCGACGACGGAGACGACGGATGTTTCCTTGATGAGGAAGATGACGTTGGCGGCCAGCGGCGGCACGGAGGTCGCGATGGCCTGCGGGAGGGCGACGTGGCGCAGCGTCTGCGTGCGCGTGAGGCCGAGCGCGGACGCCGACTCCCACTGGATCGTGGCGATCGAGTCGAGGCCGGAGCGCAGGGCCTCGGCCATGTAGGCGCCACCCAGGAAGATCAGGCCGACGATCGCGCAGGTCTCGCCGCTCCACTTGATGCCCACCCGCGGCAGGCCAAAGTAGATGAAGAAGAGCTGCACGAGCAGCGGCGTGTTGCGCGACAGTTCGACGTAGGCGGCACCGATCTGGGTCGCGACGGGGATCCGGTACTGCCGGATCGCAGCCACGAGCAGGCCCACCGCGAGGGAGCCGACGATGCCGATGGCCGCGATCCGCAGGGTGAGGATGGCGGCGTCGACGTACAGGGGCGCGTATCGCGCCAAGATGTCGAGATTCATAGGAAAAATCTGGGACGAGGCCGGGGCCCTCCGAGCGATCACCCGCGGCGGGTGACCCGGGAGGCTGCCCCAGCCTCGTACCTGTCAGTTGGTGGAGGTGGTGTCCACGCCGCCTTCGACGACGAGGTCGTCGGGGGTCGCGGCGTCACCGTAGACGGGGGCGAGGGTCTGCTCGTAGTCCTTGTGGAAGAAGTTTTCCTGGCCGAGCTCAACGAGTTCGTTATTCAGCCAGTCGAGGAGGGCGGTGTTGCCCTTCTTGACGGCGGCCGCGATGTAGCTGGTCTCGCCCAGGCTCTTGATGCCGACGCTGAAGCCGGGGTGCGCGATCGCCCAGGCGATGACCTCGGTGTTGTCGGTGGAGAAGGCGTCGCCGCGGCCGTCCTCGAGGGCCTGGTAGGCGTCGGAGTACTGGTCGTACTTCTGGAGCTTAACCTCGGGGTGGTTCGCCTCGAAGTAGGCTTCGGCGGTCGTGCCCTTGGTGACGATGAGGGTCTTGCCGGCCAGCTGGCTCACGTCGGTGATTTCAGCCGAGGTGGGCGAGACGACGCCGAGGGAGACCTTGAAGTAGGGGTTCGCGAAGTCGACCTTTTCGGCGCGCTCGGGCGTGACGGTGAAGTTCGCGAGGGTGATATCGACCTTGTTGGAGGCGAGGACCTCGGTGCGGGCGGCGGCGTCGACGGGGACGTACTTGGCGGTGACGCCCAGGTCGGCGGCGATGCGGTCGCCGTAGACGACGTCGTATCCGGCGGGCTTGCCGTCGGCGTCGATGTAGCCGAAGGGGGCCTTGTCGGAGAAGATGCCGATGACGATCTCGCCGGCTTCCTTGATCTGCTCGGGGCTACGGTCGCCGACCTGCGCACTCGACGAGGAGGACGAGGAGGACGAGGAGGTGGACGCGCCACCGGAGCATGCGGCCATGCCGAGGGCTGCGACCATGGCGACGGCGGCCGTGGCGAGTCGAAGGAATGGCTTCTTGCGTGCGTGAGTGGCGCTCATGAGGGCTCCTGATCTGCGTTTTTATGGAAGCGCCGAGGGATGTTCCTCGGCGACGAGAACGATATTTCCACCGGACGGTCTATTGCGCGAGGGCTATTTTCCGTTTTGAAACTATGTGACAGGTCCGTGACGCAGCTCTTTCCCACTTTGTGGAACGCCATCGCCGTGAGAGCGTGCAAGTCGTCACGCACGGCCCCGCCAGCGCGCACTCCCACCGCCTCACGCGTCACAATTGCACCCATGCCCAAGCTACCGCGCACCGTGAACCTCCCAGTGCCGGCTAGCCCTACCCGCCGCGAGATCCTTGACGGTCTGCGCATCACGGCGCCCGTGGCCGCAGGTTACGTCCCGCTGGGCCTGGCGTACGGCGTTCTCGTCATCCAGCTGGGCCTGCCGTGGTGGTTGGCTCCGTCGCTGTCCCTGGCCGCCTACTCGGGGTCGGCCGAGCTGCTCGTCGTGACCCTGGCCGCGCAGAATACGCCGCTGGCAGTCATCGCGGTGACGATGCTGCTGGTGAACTTCCGACTCCTGTTTTTCGCTTTCTCGTTCCCGCTGCACGTCATCGAGGGCCGCTTCGCGCGCATCTTCTCGATGTACGCCCTCGTGGACGAGGCCTACGCGCTGACCGCCGCCCGCCCGAACGGGTGGACGAAGCCTCGGCTGCTGGCGATGCAGCTCCTCTTTAACCTGACGTGGGTGACCTCGAGCCTCGTGGGCGTGTCCGCGGGCTCGTTGATCCCCACGCAGATCGAGGGCCTTGACTTCGCGCTCACGGCTCTGTTCATCACGCTGACCCTGGACGCGGCGCGCACGAGGCGCGAGCTGCCCTCGGTCCTCCTGGCTGGCGGGTCCTTCGCGGTGGCCATGGTGGTGGCACCGGGCCAGCGACTCCTGGTGGCGCTCCTGCTGTTCATCGCATGCCTGGTGGTTCGCCACGTCCTTCATCGGCGAGGCATCCTGCACTCCCCCGCTTCTCCTACCTCTACTGATGGGCGGGGTCAGGCGACCCGCGAAGGGGGTGCGCAGTGACTCCGACGCTGGGCTACCTGCTGGCGCTCCTCGCAATCACTTTCGTCATCGACTTTACGTTGCGCGCTCTGCCTTTCAAGATCCTTGAGCCGCTGCGCGATTCGCGTTTCGTCTCCGACATGGCGGTGTGGATGCCGCCGGGCATCATGCTGATCCTCGTGCTCTCGACGCTGACGCGGGGAGCGCAGGCGGCGGGCGAGCGCTGGTGGGCGGCGCTGGTGGCGACGGGCGTGACGGTCGCGGTCCACCTGTTGAGCGGCCGCAAGCTCCTGTGGAGCGTCGGCATCGGAACGGTCTGCTACGTCGCGCTGCTGAACTGGCTCTGACGAGCTGGCTGGGCTCCAGCTGCTCGGACCGCCACGGCCGACCTACGCGCACGTTAACCCGATAGGTGGTGGCCTGGGCGGCCTGCCCACCATGCCACCAATAGGGTTTAGCTGCGCATTAGCGGGTTAAGGGTGCCAGTAGTGGGGTCCAGCTACCAGATCCGCCTCGCATCCGCCTCGCATCCGCCTCGCCTACAGCGCTGAATAGCACAATCGATGCGTCCACCCCCTCACGCCGCAACCTCAGCACCACGCAACGGGGGGAATGGCGTCATTAGGGGTGTGACACGCCGGCGACACGCCGGCAGCCAGTTCCTAATGCTGCAAAACCCCCATCGCAGCGAGCCTCGTGCGTCACGTCGCCTACAAGACCTGGGCGCAGGGCCGATTGGCGCGGAAAAAACTCGCCCAACACGGCACCTCCAGCGGCATTTCCACGAAAAAACTCGCCCAGCATGCCAGAAAACGCCAAATTTGAGCCATTGTGAGCGCGCGGGGCGAACTTTTTCGCGCTCACGCCCACATCAGACGGAGCAGGGCGAACCTTTTTCACGCACGAGGCGCGACAACGTGGCGACGTTGAAACCAACAACACCACTGCTCGCCCCCAACAAGGGAGCCTTGAAACCGGCATCACCTCTGCGCCCGAAAAATGCACCAAAAACACCCATTTCTCACCCGCAAAGGCGATGGTGGTTTCAATCGAGGCTCGGCCGGCGCCCGCAAAGGCGATGGCGGTTTCAATCGAGGCTCGGCCAGCATCCGCAAAGGCGATGACGGTTTCAATCGAGGCTCGGCCGGCGCCCGCAAAGGCGATGACGGTTTCAATCCCACACGGGAACAAGCAAGCAAAGGCGACGATGGTTTCAGATAACCGGGCCACCTGGCCTCCAGGACCAGGCTGTGGTGCCCGTCGGCGGCGAGGCCTGGTCTTCCTCAAAAATCGCATGCAATTCGATTGGGTGAAGATTCAACAAGGTCTGAAAACGTTGCGATTTCAACGCTGAGAATTCAACATTTGAAATAGTCGCGGGGGAATTGCATGCGAAATTGATTCGGACCAGACGCCGCCCGCAACACCCGTGGGGCCACACAACGCCACTACCAACGCCCCCCCAAACACAAACGGGCACAACGGCACCGCCGCAAAACCGCTACCATTGTGTCCATGCACACAGAGTCGTACCTGCACCATGGTCACACCGTTTACGAGCACCGCCTGGACGTTCCGCTTGATCACCTGCGCCCCGCCGGCGGGGATAACCCGACGATCCAGGTTTTCGCGCGCGAGGTCGTGCGCAAGGGCCGCGAGGACGCGCCCTACGCGGTGTTCCTGCAGGGCGGCCCGGGCTACCCGAGCCCGCGTTTCGGCACGTTTACCGGCGGGTGGATGAATCGTCTCCTGCAGGATTACCGCGTGGTGCTCCTCGATCAGCGAGGCACGGGCCAGTCGACCCGTATGGACGCCCAGGCGCTTTCCCACTTGGACACGGACGAGGAGAAGGCCGCGTATCTGCGCCACTTCCGCCAGGACCAGATCGTGTACGACGCGGAGGCGCTGCGCCGCGAGTTGTGCGGGGATGACCCGTGGACGACGCTCGGACAGTCGTTCGGCGGCTTCATCACGACCTCGTACCTGTCGCTGGCACCCCAGGGTCTGAAGGCCAGCCTGATCACGGGAGGTCTGCCTGGCCTCGTCCATGTGGACGACATCTACCGCCTGACGTATGAGCGCACGGCGGCGCGTAACCGCGCGTTCTTCCAGCGCCACCCGGGCGACGAGCGCACGGTGCGCGAGCTGTGCGCACACCTGGCGGACACGGAGGAGACGCTGCCGACGGGCGAGCGCCTCTCCCCCGCGCGCCTGCGCATGATCGGCATGATGCTGGGCGGCCAGGGCAACACGGATCAGCTGCACTACCTGCTGGAGGGCCCGTGGACGTCGGTTCGAGGCCAGCGCAGGCTCTCGTCGCAGTTCCTGGCGGCGATGGGCTCGCAGGTGGACGTCGCGCCGATTTACGGCGTGTTCCAGGAGTACATCTACGCGTGCGCGACGCCGGACCTGGTGGGCACGGCGACGGGGTGGGCGGCGGATCGCCTGGCAGAGGAGATCCCGGGCTTCGCGAAGGACGCGAACCCGTTGGATGAGAGCGAGCCGTTCTACCTGACGGGCGAGCACTTCATGCGCCGCGTGTTCGACGAGGACCCGGGCTTGGCGCCGCTGAAGGGTGTCGTGGAGATTCTCGCGTCGACGACGGAGGCGGCGCCCGTGTATCTGCCGGACGTGCTGGCGCAGAACACGGTGCCGGTGGCGGCGGCCGTGTACTACGACGATATGTTCGTGCCGCGCGAGTTGTCCGTGGAGACGGGTGAGCTGATCGGCGCTCGCCACTTCATCACGAATGAGTACCAGCACGACGGATCCGCCTATTCGGGTGGGAAGGTCGTCTCTCACCTGCTTGACCTGCTCGCGGATTGATCCGCGCGCTCCCGATTGAAAGGACTGGCCATGGCCTCCTCATCTAGCTGTTCTTGTCCGTGTGTTGGCTCGGTGGACCCGACTCGGGTCGCGGGGTTCGCGGCGGGCGTGGGCGCGACCGTCGCGTGGTACGCCCTGCCCGATTACGTGCGCTCGCGTCCGTTGCGCGGTCTCGTGAAGGCGGGTCTGCTGGGGGTGCTCGGCTGGTCGATGGTGGCGCAGTTGCCGGAGGCTGCGGAGCTTCCGCCCTATGACGATGAGGACGCGGATTGCTCGAAGTCGTCCCCCGTCGCGGGCGAGGATCCGCTTGGGGGCGTCACCGAGGCGGACCCGGCGGAGCTGGCGGTTCTGGCGGGCGCGGCGCTGGGTTCAGCGATGATCACGGTCGGCGTGGAGCGCTGGCTGTTCCGCCGCGGTGAGGGTCGCCGGGCGCAGGGCGCTCGTTTTGCTCATACGAGGCAGGGGCTGGCCCTGGGCGGTCTGGAGGCGGCCTTGACTGTGCTGACGTTCGGCGCGGGGGCCGTGCGTGAGAGGCTCTCGAAGGGTTGACGTTTCATCTATCGTCCCGCGTCGACGAGGCCGGGGCGCAGAGATCGGGTCCGTGCGCGTGAGCGTGCGGGCCCGACGTGCGTCAACTGCCCGGCGTGAGTCACCGGATCCGGCCGGTGTCAGAGGGTGCGGCCGGTGATGCGGCGCAGGGCTTGGCCCGAGCGCCAGGAGTTGAGGAGCCCCATGGCGAGGGGCAGGGAGACGAGGGCGGCGAGGAGCGCGGATTCTGTGGCGACGGCGATGCCACCGACGGCGAGGAAGCCGATGAACCAGGCCAGCTGCATACGCGCGCAGGCGGTCATGACGGCGCCGTCTTGCCGCGCGGCGCGCAGGGCCGCGTGGGACTCGGAGAAGATGACGAGGTCTTCGTTGCCGTCCCATTCGTGGTGCCAGCGGCGGGCCACGATGAGGAGTGCGGCGAGGAGCGCGAGGAGGATGAGACCTCCTCCGAGGATGAGGGCCAGGCCGAGGGCGGCGAGCTTTTCGATGACCGGTTCGGGCATGGCGGAGAGCTCGACGATGGCGACGATGGCGCTGACGGAGACGATCAGGAGGATGGTGACGACGTCGATCGCGATGTTGACGCGGCCCTGCGTTCGTTGACCGGCGCGCACGCGGTTGTAGCGGCGCAGCTGGTCGTTCCCCAGGCGGTAGGGCCGGGGTGCGGCATCGAATTGCAAGGGCTGATAGGTCACGCCCTCACAATAGCGCTGTCCGTTAATTTTTCGCGCCTTACAAAGCAACCCTCAGACACCTAGTTGGACACTTTTTCGATGGTCAGGATGTGAGGATTCCTGGCCGTTATCGCCGAAACCGCGCGGCGACAGGGATCAGCGGGTGAGCGCCATCAGCCCGAAGAGGATGAGCCCCGCCAGCACGATCATGCGGACGAAGTCCATGACGGAGCTCCCCAGGTCCGGGAAGCGCTTGCGCAGGATCCTGAAGGTCAGGAGTACGCCTCGCGGGAGGACGCGATTAAAGAGCGCGATCTGCGCGAACGTCATGAGGTAGCCGCTGAGCGACATGACGGCGTACAGGAGGAAAAAGAAGATCGCGAGCTCATCCGTCATGACACGCAGGGTCGCGACGTAGCCGATTCCGCAGCCGAAGCCCGCGAAAATGGCGAAAATCCAGGCTTTGTCGAGGGCGAAGGTCACGCGCTTGAGCATCCGCCCGTAGGCCTCGGCGACGGCCGGTTCCATCTCGATGGCGTACGAGGAACGCCCCGCTCCCTTGAGCGGGTGGGCCAGGGAGTCGTAGGCGAACTTCGCCTCGGCTAGGTCCGGGGCGTTCGAGGTGGCGCGCCCAAAGGCCCATTGGGCCCCGTTGGGTTCCACGGGTGCCCACAGGCGCCCGTATGCCATGAGGAGCTCGACGTCGTCGGGAAGGCCGTCGGTGGCGATCTCGGAGACGGGGAGCGCCTCGTCGTAGCGTCCCAGGTCGACGAGGCAGAGGGTCAGCTCGCGGGCGATCTCGGCGGAGCGGGGGTGGAGGCGCATGCCGGCCGAGGCCGTGGCCTCCGCGTCCTCGACGAGGCCTTGGCGGCGCTGGGCGCGCGCGATGAGAGCGAAGGGGTCGGCCATGTCGTCGCCGTAGGCGCGTGCGCGCGTCGCATATTCCTCGCACAGGGGGTAGCGGCCGAGGCGGTCGGCGCAGGCCGCGGCCTGGACATCGCGACGGTAGCAGGCGTCTTCACCCACGACCTCGAGGGATTCGAGGAGGGACAGGGCCGCGCGGTAGTCGCCCCGGGCGAGGGCCTCGTCAACGTCGGCGAAGGTGGGCGTCGTCATGGCGCATACGATACCGCCCCGCACATGCCCGAGGTGACCTCGTCCACGAAACACGGGCGAATCTCAGAACACACCCTGAGCACATCATCTCTGGCTTGCGACTACGCCAAGACATTGCACTGTCGAGCCGAATCGCACTGCAGATTGCTCAACAACCGGAGTACGCTGACCATTAAGTGACGCGCAACACGCACATCGCCGGATTGTTCCAACGGAGTGAAGCAATGCCCCCCCCTTCCAGCTACCTCAACGGTTCCCACATCGGCAGGAACCGTAGAATTCGCCGAGTCCTTTTCGTGGGATTTTCCGGTGAAGGTGGACGCGATCCTGTCGCTCAAGGACCAGTGCGATAAACCGATCGCGGCACTCGACGAGGCGATTGGCGACGCGACGGCCGCCCGAGGGATGGTCGAACATCAGAGAGCCACGCTGGTGAACACGGTCGTCGAACATCTGACAAATGTCATCTCCGCAGCCGAGCACGCACTGTCATGTTTCCGCTCGCTGAAATCTGCCCTGGAGGACTACGGGGGTGCCATGAAGCCCATCAGGACAGAGTTTCGGGCCATTGTCACCGACGCCAGTGGCGCAGGATTAACGGTTTCTCGAGACGGTACACAGGTGACCATCAGCCACCCAGCGAACGTCCCGGGCGGCGTCGGCACCTTCTTTGCGTCGCTGCGCTCACGCTGCGAGATCAACCAGAGGAAGTTCGCCTACGCGGAAACACTGTTCGGCGACGACCTCGCGAGCATCGACCCCACCGTCTGGGAGTCGACGCTCCTCCCCGTCTTCAATAAATTCGTCGACACGTATGGATTCCCCACGGGGTTGAATGCGACAGCTCGCTTGCCCGGCTGGGCGGACACCATGCGCAATACCGTGGCAGACACACTCGAGTCGGGCTACCTACAGGCGAAGGGTGCCAAGTACCAGGCGCCGGCCGGACTCAAGGACGCATCCCCCTGGAAGCAGATCACCGAGCGAGGAAACCTCAAGAACTGGAAAGTCCCGGGGGTGGACGCCGTCAAGGGCGGCAGCCGAACGATCAAGACAGCCGACGCATTGCGCATTGGCGGCAAAGTTGCAGGCCGCGCCTGCGCGGTCCTGGACGGAGTCGTCAGCGCCTACGACAGCTACCAGTCGGACTCCTACCACCACCCGGAGATGGGACAGGGCGAAAAGATCGCACGGGCCGGCGTGACCGGAGCGTTGGCTGCTGGGGGCGCATACGCCGGAGCCAGCGCCGGAGCACAACTCGGCGCAGCCATCGGCGCATTTGGCGGCCCGGTAGGAATTCTCGCCGGGGGCGTAATCGGCGGAGTCGTCGGCGGCTTCATCGGAAGCAAACTCGGTCAAGGACTCGCGACAGGCATCAATAACGCTGCTTATTCCGCTATACACGGAGGTGGACAACACTCATGATCTGGGGAATCATCGGCATCCCTTTTAGTCTCTCAGTTCTTGTTATGTGGTACTGCGAGACTTATACAGATTCACAATTTGGCAAAAATGCGCGTTTTATTAGCTCAGCAACACGCATGAGCGACAAGTCTCAATCAATCGGCACCCTTGCCACTGGAAGCACATTTCTGCTTGCCAGCTTCGTCACCATTGGCAATGAAGCAAAGTTTCCACAGTTCATCCAACTGGCACTCATTGCAATGGCCTTGATCATTATCACCACAGGAATTGTTTACTACTTTTCCGCCTTACCAGTTCCCCGCTGGGCCAACGCTCGGTACCAGTACCTGAAGCGCCACGGAATGCTGGACGAGAACGGCGATCCCCTCCCGCAGTTCGAGCTTTCGGAGGACGGCGAGGAGCCTGCTGACAACGATCAGGGCCGAGGCATGCCATGAGCCTGTCAACCTATTGGCTGATGCCTCCCCGCTGGTCGTCGTGCCCGAAGGAGGAGATCTCCTCGATCCTCAACCAGGCATTCGGGAGCGCCGACGACACACAGGATCAAACAACGGCCGACAATTCGGAACAGGATTCAACGTCTCCTGAAGGTGGCGTTATCGCCCTCGCCGTCGGCCCCGTCGATACCGACTACGATTTCACACCCACCATCCTCGTGCTCGCATCCCCCATACCCGCGAGCACGACACCCGCTCAGGCGCTCGCCGACTCGGCACGGTCCATGTCCGATCAGGTTCCCGGCTTCCGCATGCTGGAGGATTGCGAGTGGCCGGCGCGACCCGAATCGTCGAAGCTGCGCACGGGGATCTACATTCAGGGCAAGGTTCCCATCACCGCCTGCCAGTGGGCATGGATTCATTCCGACGGCGCGAACGACTTCCTCCTCACAGCGACAGCAACGATGACGACCCCAACGTTCGGCGACCTGAACGAAGACGTTCTCGCGATCATCATGAGCCTGGAGGTGCGCAATGCCTGACCGTCCTCACATCGTCGTTCCGGGCGACGTCACATCGAGCTTCGCCACCTCCGAGGGGCTCACCGGCGACACGGCACGTCTCGCGGCTCTCATGCGCACGGCTCGCTCGCGATTGGTTATCGCCACCACCTCTCCGGACGCTTCCCAGTGCCGCCAGGCGCTCATCTGGATGCAGCCTGGTCCCTGCGTCGTCGCCCGCACCGTCACCACCCCCGACGGCGACACTGAGACCCACATATATCAGATCGATAACGAGGAAATCCCCCACGTCGCGGCTGCGCTATCTCCACTCACGCCTAACCCCGCTGTCTTCGATGGACCTCCCGTGCTGCCAACGGCCATCGTGTACGCCGCACAGCAGGGCATGACCGAACAGACGGCCCAGCTTCTCGAGAACTATTCCTCCTACGGACCCTCAGATTCCGCCTTCGCGCAGGCTCTCGTGGCCCAACGCTGGGCATACACGACCTGGATCCGGGAAGATCGCACGGACAAGGGATCCTTTGTTCCGACCTCCACCCTCTCCACCTTCATCACGCCAGCCGCCGCCTACAGGGTCGAGGCTCCGCTTTTCGCACCCAGCACCGGACCTCACATCCCTGTGCACCCCATCTACAACACGCAGCTGTGGGCGGTCATCACGTATTTCTTCGCCCTGTCACCCAAGAGGAGCCTGCCATGACTTACCGCGTTCTCGAATGGAATTACGAGGAAGTTAATTCGATCATTGCGAAGCTCAGCAACACCTGCCTGGAACTCAGGAATACGCCAGCCCTCAGCACGGCCGACACGGGCAGCACACACCATGCAACGCTGAGCAACCACGTCACGGCCCTGAACTCAACACTCAGCCACATGGCGTGGATCCTGAACGGCATCTACTTGGGCTTGGCAGCCGCAACGGAGGACTTCAAGTGCACGGACGACGCGGCCGCGGACGTTATGCGCGAAATCCAACGCTACAACGACGAATACAACCACAAGTACACGCCCCCGATTCCAACGGGGAACACACAGATCACAGCTGTTACCCCCTCACCTAGGTGACCTCGTCCACGAAACACGGGCCACCAGCATCGTCGCGGGCCTCGCACCCACTATCCTGGAGCCTATACGCGAGGCCGCCCCGGCCTCGTCCGTCCGACACTGCACGTAGAGGAGCCCCCATGGCGACCGAGCCCGTGTTCGAGGCCATCAACTGGAACAAGATCCAAGACGACAAGGACCTTGAGGTCTGGGATCGCCTGACGGGCAACTTCTGGCTGCCTGAGAAGATTCCGCTCTCCAACGACCTGCCGAGCTGGAAGACCCTCACCAAGGACGAGCAGCTCATGACGAACCGCGTGTTCACAGGCCTGACCCTGCTGGACACGCTCCAGGGCACGGTCGGCGCGGTGTCGCTGATCCCGGACGCGCGCACCCCGCACGAGGAGGCCGTCTACACGAACATCGCGTTCATGGAGTCGGTGCACGCCAAGTCCTACTCGTCGATCTTCTCCACCCTGCTGTCCACGGAGGAAATCAACGAGTCCTTCCGCTGGTCGAACGAGAACGAGGCCCTGCAGAAGAAGGCCGAGATCGTCAAGTCCTACTACGACGGCAACGACCCGGAGAAGCGCAAGGTCGCCTCGACGATGCTCGAGTCTTTCCTGTTCTACTCGGGCTTCTACGCGCCCATGTACTGGAGCTCGCACGCCAAGCTCACCAACACGGCTGACCTGATCCGCCTCATCATCCGCGACGAGGCCGTCCACGGCTACTACATCGGCTACAAGTACCAGCTGGCCGTGAATGAGTCGAGCCAGGAGCGCCAGGACGACCTGCGCGACTACACGTACGCGCTGCTGTACGAGCTCTACGAGAACGAGGAGCAGTACACGGAGGACCTGTACGATCCGCTCGGCCTGACCGAGGACGTCAAGAAGTTCCTGCGTTACAACGCGAACAAGGCGCTAATGAACCTGGGTTACGAGGCCCTGTTCCCGCACGACGCGACCGACGTGAACCCCGCGATCCTGGCGGCCCTGAGCCCCAACGCGGACGAGAACCACGACTTCTTCTCGGGTTCCGGCTCGTCCTACGTGATGGGCGAGGTCGTGGACACCGAGGACGAGGACTGGGACTTCTGATCCTGCTATCACGTGGCCGGGCGCGCGTTGCGCGCCCGGCCACGTCGTCTGTACGCGCCCCCTTTCCGGCGTTCCCCCCCAAAAAAGTCGCACGTAATTTAACACGGTCATTTTTGGACATAGCCCACAAACGTTGCAATTCCAACGACTCGATTTCAATGTTTGAAATAGTCGCAAGGGAATTACGTGCGACATTGTTGAGGAACCACCGGGCTGCAGCTGAGGAAATTCGGCAGTCTAGCTGCACCGCCCACGTCGTAACGTCTCGCGGCGTGCGTTACGAAGCCTGAGCCCTCTCGCGGCGTGCGTTACGAGGCCTGAGCCCTCTCGTGGCGTGCGTTACGCGGCCCGTGCCTGCCGGCGCAGCCAGGCGCAGGCCCCGGCGAGGCCCAGCAGGGCGACTCCTCCCGCGATCTGCGGGTAGACGCCGATGGATCCGGCCTTGGGGAGCACGCCGACCTGCGTGTCGACGACGCGGATACCGGGGGTGCGATCCGCGCCGGGCAAGCTGCCTGATGCGGGCAGGACGCGCACGGAGCTGAACCCCTCGTCGGCGCCGAAGTCCGTCTTAATGACGGTCGTGGCATCAGCATCCGTTCCAGCCTCGATGTGGAAGGCGACAGGACGAGGCAGCAGCGCGTGTCCGACGGGCGCGCGGGTCTCCACGAGCCAGTAGGTCTTCCCCGTCTCCAGAGGCGCGGTCACGAAGCGCGACCCGCCGTCGAGGACGGAGACCGGATCCCCGGCCAGAGCCTCGTTGTCGTAGATCGCGAAGGCCGCGCCGTCGAGCGGATACGTTCCGTCGTCGTTCGGGGTGCCGACCGGCTGCGTGCCGGCCTTTTCGATGCGGATCGGGCGGGGGCGCGCGGGCGCGCAGGCCTCGTTATTGGCCTCGCCGTCGTGATCGTAGGAGCCCGACACCGCGTTGTAGAGGCCTCGGCCCGGGGTCAGGCGATCGTTCGACGAGGCGCACTCGAGCAGCGCTTCGGAGTACCCGGGGGTCGCACTGTCGCGCGTGACCTTCATGCGGATGTACCACGTGGAGGATGCACCCGGCTCGATGGTGGTGCCTTCGGTAAGGACGTACGAGGAGGAGGCGCCCTGCTCGGTCGTGCTGGCAAGCGCGTCGAGACTGGTCGCGACGGCTGCGGAGTGAACACTCAGTCCCGGTGCGAAGTTCGGCGTGTCCGTCAGGCGCCCAGTCGTGCCCGCAAGGGTGCCGTCGTTCGTGGCCGTGATGCGATAGGTGACGGTGATGTCATCCGTCGTCGCACCCTCGACCGATTCGAGCTCCTTCTGGATGCGCAGCTTGGGCACCTGCTCGCGATTGGTGAACGTGCAGGTGATCGGCAGGGCCGCCGGCGACGAGGCCGGGGCAACCTGGGAGAAGTCCACGCCCCCCGTGGTCGCGTCTCGGGTGACGTTCACGCGCTCGCCCACACCGTTCAGGCAGGTCACGTCGACGAGGCTCCACTGCGCGGAGTTCGGGGCATCGCTCACCTTCCAGGGGCCGAAACGTCCCTCGGCGCCAAACTGCAACGGGAATCGGCCGGCGATTCGCGGCCCCGTCTCGGCGATGATGAACTGAGAGAAGCCCGGCATGAAGGCCCTGTATCCGGAGGAGACTGCCCCGGCCTCGCCGTATGCGGTCGGGGTCAGGTTCGCGTCGTCGAAGGAGTTCCATCCGACGAAGCCGTCGGCCGTCACGCTCGTGGTGAGCGGGGTTCCCGTGGGCGCGTCCCAGTCACCCAGGCCCATCGTCGTGAAGGTGAATGGGGGGATCGCGTCGCCGACCTGCTCGGAGTCCTCGGTGAGCGCCTTCGCGACGCGCACGTAGCGCTCCTGGCTGAAGGAGCCGTAGAGGCAGCCGAAGGACGCCTGGCTTTCCTTCGTCGTGAAGGTGGAGACCGGGGTCGATCCGGCAGGCGGGGTGGCGGGGCAGTTGCCGTCCGCGTTGGGCACGAATCCGTAGAGGACGAGTCGGTAGGGGATCCCGTTGACGGTGATCGTCTGGTCCGAGGTGGTCTTCGTGATCGTCAGGACGTCGTCCGAGCCGGGGGTCTGGTCGGGCTTGCCTGCCGAGCCCGGGTAGTACTGGGGCTGATCCGTGTAGATGTCATATCTGCCTTTTCCTTCACCGACTTTCTTGAAGCAGTGCCAGTTGCCATCGGATCGGGCAAGCGCGTAGTAGGGGGCGCTCGATGGGCAGGTGCGCGGCGCGGAGGCGCGGGAGACCCACTCGTAGGGGCCTCCCTTGCGCCGCACGGCCGTCGTGTCCGTGTCGTTGTCGGTTTCCTGCTGGTCGAAGGGGAAGGACTCCTCCAGGTCGCCGATGCGAATATCGAAGGAGGAGTGCACCCAGTGGATCTGGGAGTAGATCGGGAAGTTGTTGTGGCGCACGGCGCCGATCAGGAAGGTGCTGTTGAGCGACACCGTGCCGGGGTTGTTCGGCTTGTAGCCGAGAGCGCTCGTCGTCGAGGTCGAGATCGCGTTCGGCGTGTATTCACCGTCGTAGGGGTACCGGTAGTAGGCGGCCAAGTGGTAGTCCCAGGCGACGCCTCGGGTGACGTAGGACCAATAGTCGCCGCTTGTCGCCGTATTCGCATCGAGCCAGTCCTGGGCGTAGCCCGAGCGATAGGCAACGGAACGCTGGTTCGGGTCGGCAGAGTTGTACTTCGTCATGCCGGGCACGATGCCGAAGTAGGAGTTGTCCGCGACGACGGTGGTGCGGTCCGTACCGGAGTCATTGAGGACGGCCGCGCCGATGCGCCCTTCGGATCGATTGAAGGTGATGGCGTCGGCACCGGGGGTCTCGAGGGGAGCCTCCGCACGTGCTGCGCCGGGCACCATGCCGAGGCCGGACAGAACGAGTCCGGACAGAGCGAGCGCGATGAGGCCACGCGCGAAGAAGCGACGCGGGCGCGAGGCACCCACCGCTCGACAGGTCGCATGGCCAGCCGTCGGTGGAAGGTCGTCTCGGTAGGCGTCGTTTCGAGTGTGGACGCTGCCCTGCATGTCAGTGAGTCTCATACTGCCCCCACGTCGATATGGTTACTGGCTCACCATAACAATGGGACTTAGTTCCCGCATAGCCCTCTAGGTCAGTATTTATCCACACCCACACATAGTGACCACAACACCCTCACTGCGCAGGCCTCATGGGCAACGACGGCCAGACCGAGCGCACTCGACCCAAAAGGGCGACCGTTCTCACTTTTTGACAAGCTCATCCCACTCCCAGTCACCCACCTGAAAACAGCCAGAAGCATCAACCGATTGGTCAGAGGCCTCGAATGTGCACTGCATAACAGCCGGCAATGCACGCAGCGCCAACACACACCCCGACACAATCCCTCCCACATGGACACCCAGAACCCGGATCGCGGCCAGGCGAGACTGAAACATCCACCACAACATGTCCACACTCTGTTTGCTCCAACACACTTATCGTCACACGTGTAACATGTGCACCAAATGTCACAGGCGCATCATGGCAAGGTATTCCCTGCCATGACGGGCCTTCAATGCGAGCGCGCGGGCCTTTGCTCATCGGGAACATCCCGACAGATGGGGCCACGCCGCTTCGCACGGCGGCTAAACTGTGACTGGGAGCGCCTCGCTTCCACCCACACCGTACGTCGCGCGCACAGCGCGGGGGAATGAGGAGAGCACGACTATGAGCATCTTCGACCGCTTCGAGAGCGCCGTCGAGAGAGGCGTCAACGGCGCCTTCTCGCGCGTGTTCCGGTCGGGGATCAAGCCCGTGGACATCACCACGGCGATCCGCCGCGCCATGGACGAATCCGTCCAAGAAGTCTCCGCCTCGCGCATCATTGCCGCGAACCACTTCTCGGTCTACGCCTCGCGCACCGACCTCACCTCCCTCGAGGCATCCCTCGACGTCCTCGCCGACGAGTTCGCCCAGCAGGCCACCGAACACGCCGCAGCGAACAGCTACTCCCTCCTCGGCCCCGTCACGATCGAGTTCATCGCCGACGCCTCCGAGCCCAGCGGCACCCTGAAGGTCGACGCAGAAAACCGCCGAGGACCCGCGGCCCCCGCCACGGCCTCGTCCGCTTCCCCCGAGCACCCGATCATCGACGTCGACGGCGAAAAGTGGCTCCTCACCGAGCCCGTCACCGTCATCGGGCGCGGCTCCGAAGCCGACATCGTCGTCAATGACTCGGGCGTCTCGCGCCGACACCTCGAACTGCGCATCACCCCCACCGGCGTCATCGCGACCGATCTCGGCTCCACCAACGGCTCCTTCGTTGAGGGCCACCGCATCGACGCAGCGACCCTGCTCGACGGCAACCAGATCGTCATCGGACGTACCAAGATCCTCTTCTGGACGCACCCAGACCAGAGCGGAGTTTAATGAAGTGACCACAGACCTCGCATTTACCGTTTTCCGCATCGGGTTCCTGGTGCTGCTCTGGCTCCTCGTGCTCGCCGCCGTCAACACGCTGCGACGCGACATCTTCGGCACCGTCGTCACCCCGCGCGGCAAGGGACGCGACAAGGCCACCTCACGCCGCAAAGCCTCCCGTGAGAAGCGCAAGGACAAGAAGCGCACCTCCGTGAACCCGCTGGCCCCCAAGGATCTCCTGGTGACCGGCGGCCCCCTCGTCGGCACCATGCTGCCCCTCGGCGAGGCCCCCATCGTCATCGGCCGCTCCCCCGCGTGCACCCTCGTGCTCGAAGACGAGTACGCGTCCAGCCGCCACGCGGCACTCACCCCCCAGTCCGACGGCTGGTGGATCGAAGACCTCTCCAGCCGTAACGGCACCTTCATCGACGACGAGCGCCTGAACGCCCCGCGCCAGCTCAAGATCGGTGACGTCATCCGCATCGGCCAGACAACTCTCGAATTGGTGGGTTGATATGTCAGGAAACGCGGTTCAATTCCACTACGCCGCCCGCTCCGACGTGGGCCTCGTGCGTTCCAACAACCAGGACTCCGGCTACGCCGGCGCGAACCTGCTGGTCCTCGCCGACGGCATGGGCGGCCCCGCGGGCGGCGACATCGCCTCCTCGGTGGCCCTCGCGCACCTCGTCCCCCTCGACACGGACTCGCACCCGGCCGACTCGATGCTTCCCCTCCTGCGCGAGGCCCTCCTCGACGCGCACGAGGAGCTCACCGACCGCTCGAGCCGCGACCGCGACCTCGAGGGCCTGGGCACCACCTGCATCGCGCTCATGCGCTCCGGCAACCGCCTCGCGATGGTCCACATCGGCGACTCGCGCGCCTACGTGCTGCGCGGCGACACGCTGACCCAGGTCACGACCGACCACTCCTTCGTGCAATACCTGGTCGACACCGGCCAGATCACGCCCGAGGAAGCCGAGCACCACCCCAACCGTAACGTCGTCCTGAAGATCCTCGGCGACGCGCAGGCCGACGTGGCCCCCGACGAGACAATCCGCGAAGCCGTCGTCGGCGACCGCTGGATGCTGTGCTCCGACGGCCTGTCCGGCCTCGTCTCCCCCGAGACGATCGGCCAGGTCATGGCCGATTTCAAGGATCCGGGCGAATGCGCCGAAGAGCTCATCCGCCTGGCCCTCCTGGGCGGCGGCCCCGACAACATCACGTGCGTGATCGCGGACATTGTTCCCGCCGGCACGTTCCCGCCCGCTCCCCCGCAGATCGTGGGCGCCGCGGCCATCGACCGCAACGCCAAGTCGCGCGGCGGAGAAGGAGCGGCCGCGCGCGCTGCTGCCCTGGGTTCCTCGGCCTCGGGCTCCCCCAGCGACGAGGACGACGCACCCGTCGAGCTCAAGCCCCGTTCCTCGTGGTGGACCCCCGTGTTTATCTCGCTCGTGACGGTCCTCGTGGTCGCCGCGTCGTGGATGTCGTGGAAGTGGACGCAGACCCAGTACTACGCGATCGGCCAGGACGGCTACGTCGTCATCTACCAGGGCATCCCCCAGTCGATTGGCCCGTGGCAGCTCTCCCACGCCGTGGAGGTCTCCAACGTCGCGCTGTCCGACCTCGCGCCCGTGGATCGCCAGCGCCTCGACACGCCGGTGCTGCGCTCCTCGCGCGCCGACATCGATTCCTACATCGAGGGCCTCAGGCGCTCCGCGGCCGACAACGTGTCGACCCCCTCGTCGCCGATGCCCCAGTCGGGCACGCCGCAGTCCGGCACGCCCCAGTCCGGTGCGCAGAGCGGGGGCGCCTCCTAATGGCTACCGTATCGATCGCGCCCGCCCGGCCTCGCCGATTCCTGGAGCTGACCCTCATGGGCCTGGCTCTGGCCGTCGGCATCGCCGGCTACGTGCTGACCTCGCTGAACTACACGGGGGAGATCCCCGCGAACCTTCTCACGCAGGTCGGCGTGCTCGTCGCGATCGCGATCATTGCCGAGGTCGGCGTGCACTTCCTGGCCCCCTACGCGGACCCGGTGATCCTGCCGGTCGCCGTCGCCCTGACGGGCCTGGGACTGGCGATGATCTACCGCCTCGACCTGTCGTACGCACGCAGGGACGAGGCCGTGGTGGGCTTCCGCCAGGCACTGTTCGTAGGCATCGCGATCGTTATCGCGGCCATCATCTTGATCACGCTGCGCGACCACCGCATGCTGCGACGCTACACGTACACCTTCGGTGTGCTGTCGCTGTTCCTCCTGCTCCTGCCGATGATTCCCGGCCTGGGCCAGGAGACCTTCGGCGCGCGCGTCTGGATCCACCTGGGTCCCATCTCCGTCCAGCCCGGTGAGCTCGTGAAGATCACGCTGGCGATCTTCTTCGCCGGATACCTCGTGACGAACCGCGACAACCTGGCGATCGGCGGCCGCAAGTTCCTGGGCATGCGCCTGCCGCGCGCCCGCGACCTCGGCCCGATCATGGTCGTGTGGCTGATCGGCATCGCGATCCTCGTCCTGCAGCGCGACCTGGGGACTTCGCTGCTCTTCTTCGGCCTGTTCGTTGCGATGCTGTACGTGGCGACAAACCGCGTGTCGTGGCTGGTCATCGGCTTCACCCTGTTCGTGCCGGCCGTCGCGATCGCCGTGAAGTCCTTCGCCCACGTGCAGACGCGCTTCAACATCTGGCTCAACGCCCTCGACCCCGACATCTACAACCAGGGGTCCTACCAACTCGTCCAGGGCCTGTTCGGCCAGGCCTCCGGAGGCCTCATGGGCACCGGCTGGGGCCGGGGCTACCCGCAGCTCGTGCCGCTGGCGAACTCGGACTTCATCCTGTCCTCCTTCGCCGAGGAACTGGGCCTGACCGGCATGGCCGCCATCCTCATCCTCTACCTGATCCTCATCCAGCGGGGCCTGCGCGCGGCGCTGACGGTGCGCGACGGCTTCGGCAAGCTCCTGGCGACCGGCCTGAGCTTCTCGCTGGCCATTCAGCTGTTCGTGGTGCTCGGCGGCATCACGCGCATCATTCCGCTGACCGGCCTGACGGCCCCGTTCCTGGCTGCGGGCGGCTCGTCGATGGTGTCCTCGTGGATCACCGTCGCGCTGCTGATCCGCGTGTCGGACGCTGCTCGCCGCCCGGCCTCGACCCCCGCGCCGTGGAACTCCGGCATCCAGCCTGCCGTGGGAGTGGGTGAGTGAGCCGTGAATAACCAGATTCGCAAGATCTTCATCATCGTTCTCCTGATGTTCGCCCTCCTGGGTGTGGGCATCACGAACACGCAGTTCATTTCCGCGTCCTCGCTCAACGCCGACGCGCGCAACCAGCGCACGATCCTGCACGCGGCCGAAACCGACCGCGGCCCGATCATCGTCGACAAGACGGCGATCGCCTCCTCCGAGCTCGAGGACGGCTCCAAGCGCTACGCGCGCTCCTACTCCGAGGGGCCCCTCTACGCCCCCGTCACCGGCTACTTCTCGTCCGTGGGCAACGCGTCGACCGGCATCGAGGCCACCGAGGAGAATGTCCTGGACGGCCAGTCCCAGACGCTCCTCGGGCAGCGCCTACACAACCTCCTGACGGGCCAGAACCGCCAGGGCGGCGGCGTCTCCCTCACCCTGAACTCGCAGATGCAGAAGGCCGCGGCCGAGGCCCTCGGTAACCGCAAGGGTGCCGTCGTGGCCCTCGACGCGAAGACCGGCGCGGTCCTGGCGATGTACTCGTCGCCGACCTTCGACCCGAACCAGCTGGCCTCCTCCGACGCCGGCGCGGTGTCCGACGCGTTCTCCGCACTCTCCTCGGATCCGAACAACCCGCTGCTCAACCGCGCTATCTCGCAGCGCTACGCCCCCGGCTCGACGTTCAAGATCCTCACGACGATCGCCCTCATCGAAAACGGCCTCGCCGACCCGGATATGCGCATGCCCTCGCCCGTCTCCACAACCCTGCCGGGCACGGCTACCGAGGTCTCCAACATCGAGTCCTCCACCTGCGGCGACGGCAACCCGACACTCACCGAGGCCTTCGCGCGCTCGTGCAACACGACCTTCGTGCTGGCTTCCGAGCAGCTGACGAACCAGCAGCTCGTCGACGTGACGAACCGCTTCGGTTTCGGCCGCGAGTCGCAGATCCCACTGACGGTGACACCCTCCGTCTTCCCCGCCGACGCGGACGCCGCGCAGCTCGCGATGAGCTCGATCGGCCAGTACACGGTCCAGACGACGCCTCTGCAGATGGCGCAGGTCGCCCAGACCATCGCGAACGACGGCCAGATGATGACCCCCTACCTCATCGACTCGATTGTGGACGCCGACAACCAGGTCGTGCGTACGAACAGCCCGACCGACGCCGGTCGACCGATTTCGTCGGAGACGGCCTCGAAGCTGCGCGCCATGATGGAATCCGTGGTCTCCCAGCCGTACGGCACCGGCACGACGATGGCGCTTCCGAACGTGGCTGTGGCCGCAAAGACCGGCACCGCCGAGACCGGTAACGGCGACCGCGCGAACGCCTGGGCCGTCGGTTTCGCCCCGGCGGACAGCCCGCGCATCGCTTTCGCGGTCCTGGTCGAGGGCGATGACAACGATCCCACGCCGCACGGCGGAGACGTGGCCGGCCCGATCGCCCGTGCTCTCCTGGAAGCGGGGCTGCAGTGAGTACGCCACGCATGACTTCCGGTGCCGGGCGAGTGCTCGGGGGGCGCTACACGTTGCTCACTCCGATCGCTCAGGGCGGCATGGGTGAGGTGTGGAAGGCCCGCGACCGCGTCAGCGGCCATATCGTCGCCGCGAAGGTCCTGCGCCCCGAGCTGACGGGCGAGGAGCTGTCGCTCTCGCGCCTGCGCCTCGAGGCCCGTAACTCGATGTCGATCTCGCACCCGAACATCGCCAACACCCAGGATTCGGGCGAGGAAGACGGCATCGGCTGGATCATCATGGAGCTCGTCGACGGCTACCCGCTGACGGATTACCTGCGCGGCGGCTCCCGCATTGAGCCCGAGTACCTCATGCCGATCCTCGTTCAGGTCGCGATGGCGCTGGGCGCTGCCGCGCGCGCGGGCGTCGTGCACCGCGACATCAAGCCCGCGAACATTATTGTTCGCCCTGATGGCATGGTGAAGCTGACGGACTTCGGCATCTCTCGCGCGAAGGGACAGGTCAACCTGACCGCTGCGGGCATGGTCATGGGCACCGCTCAGTACCTGCCGCCCGAGCAGGCCATGGGCGAGGTCGCCACCCCCATCGGCGACCTCTACGCCCTCGGCGTCATCGCCTACGAGGCCGCGGCCGGTCGACGCCCGTTCACCGGCGAAACCCAGGTGGACATCGCCTTCGCGCACGTCAACGATCCCGTCCCGCCGCTGCCGGACTTCGTGCCCGAGCCCCTGGCCGACGTCATCCTGCACCTGCTGGAGAAGGACCCCGCGAAGCGCCCCGAGTCCGGCTCCGCGGCCGTCCGCGAGATCGCCGGGGCTGCCAAGGCCATGGGTATCTCCGTGACGCCTCGCCCGCTGCCGCTGCCGAAGGCCGCGCAGCGCCCGGCCGAGACCCGCACACCCGTCCAACCCTCCGTGCCGATCCTCGCACCCGTGCGTCACCTGACGCGCCGCACGCTGCCCGACGAGATGCTGCAGCCCCCCTCGGGCCTCACTCCGAAGGTACGCGCGGCGACGGGCCGTCACGCCAAGCTGCCCGTCCTCGACGAAGCGACGACGATCGCCCCGTCCTCGGCGCCGATCCCGATCACGGGTCGCCACGGCGCCGTCCCACGCATCCTCGACGAGGCCGAGGTCCCCCCGGTCTCTCGCCCCGTATCCGCACCCACCCGAGTTCGTCGCCTGCACCCCGAGACGACCGGCGAGCAGGCACCCGCAGTGTCGGGGGCCGTCCGATCGCTGACCTCGACCGGCCGCCACGCGGCAGTCCCGGCGCCCGCGGTACCCCCGTCGGCACCGGAGTCGGCCCCGCTCCCGACGCGCTCCACGGCCACAACAGCTTCCGCACAGGCCACCGTCGCCCGCCCGACCACGGGTTCCATCCCGAGGCACGCGGCTCCGCCTCGCTCCGAGCAGGTCCCGCAGCCCAGCAGCGAGAAGGCCCAGCGCCCCCAGGCCTCGGTGCCCGCGCAGCGCCCCACGCCTATCCCGGCTCCCCCGGCCGGCGCAGCTCCCGCACAAACTGCTGCGACCGCAACCCCTCAGGCAGCCGAGCCGCAGGACCGACGAGCCGCGCTCGCCGAGCGACTGCGCCAGCGTGAGGCGGCCCGCCAGGCCGAGGACGCCGCCGAGGAGCAGCGCCGCGCAGCCGTCGCCCGCGAGGAAGAACAGCGCCAGCGCGAGCTTCAAGAAGCCCGCGAACGCCGCGAAGCCCGCGAACGCCGCGAGGCCGAAGAAGCCAAGCGTCAGGCAGCCCGCCAGGCGGCCCCGCGCATTCCCCAGCCCACCCGCTCCGAGTCGCCTCGCCGCGACAAGGCGGCCACGGCCTCGTCGCCGCGCGTGTACGGGACCGTTCCCCAGCCTCGCGCAGCCACGCCCTCGAAGCGCCAGCGACGCTCGGTCTACGAGCCGCGACCCGAGAAGGGCAAGCGCGGCCCGCGCTGGCATGAGCTCGATGCCCGCAGCGCGCAACGCACCCGTCCGGCGGCCAAGACCGCGTACTCGCGTAGCGTCGTCGCACCACCCGTCCCAGCATCCAGGCAGATTATTTGCGCGGTCATCGTCGTAATCATCGTGATTGCGCTCATCGCGCTTGCAGCTATTACGATCAAGAACATGCTTGGCTCCCTGATACAACCAAGTGCGGGAGCACACATTATCGAGGAGGTTAGGACATGGCAGAGCCCATGGCCCACCGTCTAGCTGGCCGATACGAGGTCCGCTCGCTCATCGGGCGAGGTGGAATGGCCGAAGTCCACCTGGGCTTCGACACTCGCCTGTCGCGCGTCGTCGCCATCAAGATGCTGCGGCGCGACCTGGCGCAGGACTCGATCTTCCAGGCGCGTTTCCGTCGCGAAGCGCAGTCGGCAGCGTCGCTGAATCACCCGAACATCGTCGCCGTGTACGACACGGGCGAGGAGATCATCGAGGACGCGACCGGCCGTTCAATCGCGGTGCCCTACATCGTCATGGAGTACGTCGAGGGGCACACGGTTAAGGACCTGATCTCGGACGGCACGGCCGTTCCGATCAACGAGGCCATCGAGATCGTGTCGGGCGTCCTGTCCGCCCTCCAGTACTCGCACGCGAACCACCTGGTCCACCGCGACATTAAGCCCGGCAACATCATGCTGACGTCGGACGGCAAGGTCAAGGTCATGGACTTTGGCATCGCGCGCGCCCTGACGGATTCACAGGCCACGATGACGCAGACGAACGCCGTCGTGGGCACCGCCCAGTACCTCTCCCCCGAGCAGGCGCGCGGCGAGACCGTTGACGAGCGCTCCGACCTGTATTCGACCGGCGTCGTCCTCTTCGAGCTGCTGACGGGCCGCCCGCCCTTCAAGGGCGACTCGGCCGTGGCCGTCGCCTACCAGCACGTCGAGCAGATCCCGCCCACGCCCTCGTCGATCCTGTCCGACATCCCGGACTCGCTCGACCGCGTGGTGCTGAAGTCCCTGGCGAAGAACCGCGAGGACCGCTACCCGAGCGCCGCGGCCATGCTCGCGGACCTGCAGCGCGTGGCCCGAGGCCTCGACGTGGGCGCTCCGCCCGCCGACTCGTGGGCGACCGAGGTCCTGCCCGCCGCCGGCATGGCGTCCGCACGCACCGCTGCGACCACGCCGATGGCCGCGATCCCCAGCCATGCGCCCGCTGCGGCGATGGCCGCGACCTCCACGTCGCTGCCCGCGGTTGCCACCGATGACTCGGCGAACGAGGCCGCTAAGGCCCGCAAGCGTCGCACGGCGATCATCGCGACCGTCCTGCTCGTCGCCCTGCTGCTGATCGGCGGCTCGGTGTGGGCCCTGACGCGCGGCACCGCCGCGCCCGAGTCGATCGCGGTTCCCAACGTCGTCGGCCTGACCCAGGCCGAGGCGAAGGCACAGATCGAGCAGGCGGGCTTCACGTGGGAGCTCAACCCCGACAAGGTCGCCTCCGACACCGTCGCTGAGGGCTCCGTGGCCTCCACCGACCCCACAGCGGGCACGCAGGCCGAGAAGGGCGCGACCGTTCGCGTCACCATCTCCTCCGGCCCGGACTCGGTGACCCTGCCGGACAACCTCGTTGGCATGAGCCCCGACGACGCTCGCAAGGCGATCGAAGCCCTGGGCCTGAAGTGGGAGCTCGACTCCAGCAAGGTTGCCTCCGACACCGTTCCCGAGGGCAAGGTCGCCCAGACCAACCCCTCCCCCGGCTCCAAGGTGAAGGCCGGTCAGACGATCCGCGCCTACCTGTCCTCCGGCTCGGACCAGGTGGACGTGCCTGACCTGTCGGGCATGACCCAGGACCAGGCGCGCAGCACCCTGAAGTCCGTCGGCCTGGAGCTGGGCAACGTAACGAGCGTCGACTCCGAGAAGGAGAAGGACCGCATCGTCGAGCAGGATCCCGCGACCGGCACGAAGGTCAAGAAGGGCACCACCGTGGGCGTGTCCGTCTCGAATGGCAAGGCCGCGCAGGTGGAGATTCCGACCGTCGTGGGCATGGGTCGTGACGACGCCGAGGCGCAGCTCAAGGCCCTGGGCCTGACCGTCACCGTCGAAGAGGTCGCAGGCAACCAGCCCGCCGGCCAGGTCCTCTCCGTCGAGCCCGGCGAAGGTTCGAAGGTGGAGAAGAATTCGACCGTGAAACTGAAGGTGTCGAAGGGCGGCCAGAACGGAAACAACGGTGGCAACAACGGCAACAATGACGGGAACGCCCACCACTGAGTGAGCCCCGGGCCGCGTCGCGGTAGTACCGCTTCGTAGTTGTTCCCGTTGATCAGTGAGGCCCGCGCCTGCGAGGAGAAATCCTACGGCGCGGGCCTCACTGCATGCGCGGGCATGTGCGGGGGCGCGCGGGCGCGCGGGGCATGCGCGGGGCATGTGCGGGGGCGCGCGGGCGGCCTCGACAACGCACAGCTAGCAGGGACCGGTGCGCCCGCCTCTTCACGGTGGAAGCGTGTCCTCCATAACGCACGCCTGCCAGATAACCAGCTCTGTTGGCAGGTGCTGTGCTGCGAGGCGGTCTAGAAACCAGACCTCGAGAAAACAGGTCCCTGACGCGGATAGGTTGTGACGATCTGGATAGGTTATCGACATCCGGATAGGTTAATAAGCTATCCGGATGCGCATAACCTATCCGGATGCTCGTAACCTATCCGGATACACCCACCTACAAGCACATCTGCGGCACCGTAGCTGACACGCCCACCTGCATTCACAACGCGCTGCACCTATTAGGGGGCATTGCACCATTTAGGGAGCATTGCACCAGCTCGGAAGGGGTGTCATGCTCCCTAAGTGGTGTAACACCACAAAGGAACAAGAACTTTCGCGGCCGCACCATAAGAAACTCGCATCAAACGGGGGGTTTTGCACGACACGAGCCTCCGACACGCCGGCGACGCATGCTCCCAGGACCTCATGTAGTGCAAAACCCCTACTGCCCCCAGTTGAAGCTTCTGCAGCGCGCCAGCCAGATCACCACGCGGTACACACTCGCACTGCAGACGGAAGATCGAGAATATCAGGAGACTGGGTTGCATCCCCTGGAAACTGGATAGGAAACGACGATCTGGATAGGTTGTGACGATCTGGATAGGTTATCGACATCCGGATAGGTTAATAAGCTATCCGGATGCGCATAACCTATCCGGATGCTTGCCCCTGTCCGGAAGCACCTCCCGGCAAGCAGATCGACAGCGCCGCCGCAACACGTGATTCGGTAGCCACGACGCGCCACACGGCGACACGAAAGCCGCCACGCAGACCGCGCAACCTACAGCTTGAAACGCTCCGCGACGACGGGCTTCAGGGACACGGCCCGCTCACGTGCAGAGGCGTCGCCGCAGGCGGCTAGCCAGTTGGCGAACATGAGGTGCCCGGACTGGGTCATGACGGATTCGGGGTGGAACTGGACGCCTTCGAGGGGCAGGGAGCGGTGGCGCACGCCCATGATGATGCCGGACTCGGTAGTCGCGGAGACTTCGAGCTCGTCAGGCATGGTCGCGGGGTCGATCGTCAGCGAATGGTAGCGGGTGACGGTCAGCGGCGAGGGCACGCCCTCGAAGACGCCGCGCCCGTCGTGCGTGATGACGGAGGTTTTGCCGTGCATGAGCTCGGGCGCGTGCCCGACGGTCGCGCCGAAAAGCTCGCCGAGGGCCTGGTGCCCCAGGCACACGCCCAGCATCGGGATGCCGCGTTTGGCACAGTCGGCGATGGTCTGCAGGGAGGCGCCGGCGCTCTTGGGGTCGCCGGGTCCGGGGGAGATGAGGACGCCGTCGTAGCCGGCCTCGAACCAGGCGGGATCCACGACGTCGTTGCGCACGACGTCTACGATCGCACCCAGGTGGCGCAGGTAGCCCACGATCGTGAAGACGAACGAGTCGTAGTTGTCGACGCAGAGGATTCGTGCCATCGCGGGTCCTTTCATGTACGAGGCCGTGGCCCCTTCTCCGGCCTCCATCGTAGGGTGCTCCCCCAGCGGGCGCGCGGGCGCTGTCCGATCTCCGGGCGCGCAGGCACGCAGGCGCTTACGGCGCAGCCCAACCGACGTCCGCGGATACGGCACGAGGCCGGGTCTCCCCGGCCTCGTCCCATCTGCAAGTGAGCGGCTCAGGCACCGCCGACGGAGGACTGTCCCAGTTCCAGGTAGGACTGGACCCAGGGGTAGACCCAGGTGAACAGAGCGGCGACGGCCGCGCCGATGAGGGCCAGGGATTCGATGACTTTGAACCAGGTGGGGCCGGGCAGGTGGCGGAAGATCCATGCGTACATGTGGGGTCCTTCAGTTCGTGGGTTCGTCGACGAGTTCGGCGGGCACGCCCGTGTCCTTGGGGGTCCAGGATTCGAACTTGAGGTGGACGATGTAGCGCTGCCAGTTGCCGTATTCGGGGTGGCAGGTGGTCATGGTCATCCAACGCTCGGTGGGGGTTTCCGACCAGGATTCGTCGTCGATGACGGGGGCGACGACGCGCATCTGGGTGGGGTCGGTGGCGTCGATGATCTCGGAGGAGACCATGGAGTACACGAGGTAGCGGTCGTCGACTTCCACGACGACCTTGTCGCCCGGGGTGAGGCGGTCGATCCAGCGGAAGTTGTTGCCGTAGGTGCGGCGGTGGCCGGCGACGGAGAAGTTGCCGACGCCGCCGGGCTGGGTGGTCATGTCGTAGTGGCCGGCCCAGCCTTGGTCGAGGACGTAGGAGGTGGTGCCTTCGGCGAGGGGGATTTTCATCCAGTCCCAGGTGGGCACGTGGATGATGCCGTAGACTTCGCCGTCGCCGACTTCGCGGTCGAAGGCGGGCGGGTCGTCGGTGCGCACTTCGCCGAGGGTGCGCTTGGAAGGCTGGTGTTCTTCCTCGTACGAGGCGATGGTCTGGGAGACCTGTCCGGAGACTTGGTAGGTCGTCCAGTAGAGCTGCCAGACGGAGAACAGGCCGATGACGAACGCGAAGGTGATGAGCAGTTCGCCGACGACACCGACGATGTTCCAGAAGATGTTGGAGCGCTTTTTCTGAGCCGACGTGGTCGGGGCGACGTGTTCACCCATTCGGTTCCTCCACGGTTGCGTAGTTGACGGTCAGCGGGGTGGTGGCGGGCGCGAAGCTCAGGGAGTCTTTGGTCTGCATGTCCCACCCGAGGCCGTACTTTGTCACGTAGGCCTGGTAATTCACCATACGTGGGTTTGCGGTAACCGTCGCGCGCAGGGTGGCAGGATCACCGATTGCTTGGATCACATAGGGCGGGGAGAAGCTGGTTCCGTCCACGAGGATGACGTTGCCGATGCAGCGGATGACGGTGCGCGAGGTGATGCGTACGCCCTGGACGGTCATGGCTTCGGCGCCTCCGCTCCACAGCGCGTTCATCGTGTCTTCGATGTCCTGCTGGTGGATGACGAGGTCGTTGGGGGTTGCGCCTTCGGGAATATCTCCGGGGGGCGCGTCGCTGAGAGTGATTTGGACGCCGGGGCCGGTGACGGTTTGGGTGGAGCGAGCGGTGAAGACGTCCTCGTCGCCGGATTGGGGGACTGTGGTGGTGTAGCTCTGGATCTGCGCGTCGAGCGAGGAGACCTCGTTTTCGAGGGCTTTGACCTGTTCCTGGCGGTTGCGCACGAGGGTGGACAGGTCGGAGGTTGCCGCGGGGTTTTTGCGTTCGTTGAGGGCGGAGACGGAGAAGAGGAGGCCGGAGGCGACGGTCACGGCGAGCACGCCGGCGGTGTGGCGGAGCCTGCGTGCGTGCATCTTTCCCCCCCCCTTGTATGGCGCTGCGCTTTGGCACTTTCCACGTCCGAGACTACGCTAGTGTTGCGACTAATTCATCACCGCCGGGCGGTTTTCTTCCCGCGCGGGCCAGCAGAGAGGACCCGACGTGGCCGAATCCAAGAAGCGTAAGAAGAATGGGCACGAGGTTGAGGACGATACCGACATCCAGAACTGGACTGACGGTATTCCGCTTAGCCCCGCCTGGTGGGCACCCACGTTTGTGGCCCTGATGATTCTGGGTCTGCTGTGGGTTGTCGTCTACTACATTTCGTCGGGCACGTACCCGGTTCCGAAGCTGGGCGCGTGGAACATTGCGGTGGGTCTGGGCACGATGATGGTCGGCTTCCTGATGACGCTGCGTTGGCGTTGAACGCGGGTAGTATCGCGACAAACGTGAGTGTGGGGTGTTCCGGCTGCGGCCGGGACACCCCACTTTTTCTATGGACGAGGCCGTGGCTGGCTACCGGTTCTCAGCCGAGCGAGCGGGCCACGGCCTCGTTCTCGGGTCACGGCCGGCTGAGTTGGACCCTCATGCCGGCGTCGTACATGCCGAGGAGGGAGCGTCCGGCCAGCCCGTCTTCGAGGCGCGCGGGGTGCGCGCTGGCGAAGGACATGACGGTCGTCGCGCCGGCTGCCAGGATCGCGGGTGAGGCAGGGGCGGATGGGCCGAGGACGACGGTGTGGGCGTCGGAAGCAAGCGCGAGGAGGCGCGGCATGGTCTTGTTGACGAATGCGGATCCGGAGATGAAGACGTAGTCCATCTCGGGGAGCAGGTATTCGCAGGCGGAGTCGGGGTAGTCGCCGTCGAAGACGTTGCGTTCAAGGATGTTGAGCTCGGCAGCGTCGGGCATGGCGGCGGCCGCGAAGGGGAAGTGGCCGATGACGGCGACTCGTTTGCCGGCGACGAGGGGCGCGTAGGGGTGGAAGGTGCGCGCCCAGTTGTTTTCCTTGCAGGGTCGAAATCCGTGGGCGAGGACGCGTACGGGGTGGGAGTGGTAGGCGTTGACGGCCGCCATGCCGATGCCGGCGTCTTCGAAGTTCCAGGACTTGGCAAGGGCGGCGACGTCTCGCAGGGGGCGGCCGACGAGGTCTGCGGGGTCCTCGGTGGCGCGCGGGCGGGACTGGACGTTCATACCGAAGGCCATGCCGACGCCGTCTTCGCTGGAGGCGACGCGGCGCCATTTGCCGTCGGTGCGGATCTGGGTGACGGTGATGTCGGCGGGGATCTCGTCGATGAGCTGGTCGTACAGGTCCCAGGGGCTGGTCATGGTTTCTCCTGTGGGCGCATGAGGAAGGGCCCGGCACTATTTGCCGGACCCTTCCTATATTAGGTCATCCTTAGATGCCACGCGCCTGTCGACTGTTGACCGCTCACGCGCCGTAGACCTCGTACAGGACGCGGAACACGAGGGCGTTGAGCACGAGCATGCCCACGATCATGCCGAGCGCGACGACCGCTTCACGCCGATTCTGGTGCACCTGCGTGACGCCCGGACGCGGGCGGGCCATGCGCACGAGGACCCACGTGGCGCCCACGCCGGCGATCGCCCCGCCGATGTGCCCCTGCCAGGAGATGCCGCTGACCATGAAGCCGTAGACGAGGTTGATGCCGAGCAGCGTCAGGATCGCGGTCGTGTCCGACCCGCCAAGGCGCTGGAGGACGAACACGGCGCCGAACAGGCCGAACACCGCGCCCGACGCGCCGACCGTGCTCACGAAGATCTCGGAGGGCTGGATGAGGCACCACGCGATAATGAAGGCCGAACCGCCCAGCGCGCTCACCAGGTACAGCGCGAGGAAGCGCCACCGGCCCAGGACCGGTTCGATCGCGCGCCCCACCCAGTACAGGGAGAGCATGTTGAACAGGATGTGCATGATGCCGCCGTGCAGGAACGCGCCAGTGAGGACCGTCCACGGGCGCGACATGAGGGTCGCGGGCACGAGCGCCAGGTCGACCTTCGTCGAGGGCACGAAGGAGGTCACCGCGTACATGAGGACGCAGATCGCCATCATCGCGTAGGTGACGACCGGCGCTCCGGCCGCGGCCGCGCGCGAGGCGGAGCCCATCCACCGCTTCTTCGAGGACGTGCAGTCCACGCAGATCGAGCGGACCTCGGTGGGGATCGCGCAGTCCACGCACATGGGGCGGTTGCAGCGCTTGCAGTAGTCGACGCTGCGCACGCCCGGGTGGCGCGGACAGTCGGGGGCGGCGCGCGGGTCAGAGCGCTGGCCGTAGCTCGGCATGCTCATGGCTTCCCTTTCGGCGGAGGTAAGGGACGAGGCCGGGGTGCACCATCCCGGTCACTGCACGCAGCAGCGGGGGGCGGTCCCGGCCTCGTCGATGATGAGGGGAGAGGGTCAGTCGACGATCTCGATGGAGTTGATGACCTGCTCCGTCACGGGGCGGTCCTGGGCGCCCGTGGGGGTGGTGGCGATGGCGTCGACGACGCGCTTGGACTCCTCGTCGGTGACCTTACCGAAAATGGTGTGGTTGCCGAGCAGCCACGGGGTGGGGGCCACGGTGATGAAGAACTGGGAGCCGTTGGTGCCCTTACCCATGCGTTTGCCGGCGTTGGCCATGGCGAGCAGGTAGGGGTCGTTGAAGTTCAGCTCGGGGTGGATCTCATCGTTGAACTGGTAGCCGGGGCCGCCGGTGCCGGTGCCGAGGGGGTCGCCGCCCTGGATCATGAAGCCGGGGATGACGCGGTGGAAGATGGTGCCGTCGTAGAGGGGACGGGAGGTCTTCTGGCCGGTCGTGGGGTCGACCCATTCGCGCTCGCCCTTGGCCAGGGTCACGAAGTTGTTGACCGTGTTGGGGGCGTGGTTGGGGAACAGTTCGACGGTGATGTCGCCGGCGGAGGTGTGAAGAATAGCTTTCATGACTGTAATGGTCGCATCTTTTCCTGGGTGTTTCCTGTCCGTCACGCACCTCACGCGAGCCGGTGGGCTGCAGATCACAGCCCGTTGTTGCACAATAGGAGTGAGTGGCGCGTCCGCGCCCCTGTTTATTGTGGACAGAATCGGAGACATCATGGTTACTTCGCCGACTTTCGATGCAGATAAGCTGCGCGCATCGTCTCAGCAGCTTCGCGACGCCGCTGCCATTTACGCCGGCAAGGTTGCCGTGCGGGCTGCCGATCTGGCTAGCCAGGGCGTCGACTGGGCCGCGCCTCGCGCCCAGGCCGCGCTGAATTCCGCGATCGAGCACGCGACCCCCGCGATCGAGAACGCCGCCGCTCGTGCGCAGGCTGCCGCCGCGCAGGCCGTCCCGGCGATCGAGAACGCTCGCGAGCATCTCGTGGACGACTACCTGCCGCGCGCTTCCCTCGCCGTCAACCAGGCGGGTGCCGCGCTGTCGGCTCGCGGTTCCCTGTCGGAGCGCGCTCGTCGCGCTTCCGAGGCTTCGGCTGTCGCCCTCGCGACCCCCACGCGCAAGCGCCGCAAGTGCCGCGTGCTGCGCGCCTTCGGCCTGACGGCTCTGGTGGGTGCCGTCGCTGGCGCAGGCTACATCCTGTGGAAGCGTTCGCAGCCGATCGAGGATCCGTGGGCCGAGGAGTACTGGGCGGATCTGGACACGGATTCTTTCGTCCCGGACACCGAGGCCGAGAAGGCTACCTTCGAGGCGGGCGAGTGACTCTAACCTCTTGAGAGGTTTTTGCTTCGGGGGCCGCGGCGCGCTGCGCTGCGGCCCCCGCCCATTCGCGCGGGCGCCTTCACGCTTCTCTTGTTGAGAGTCTTACTTTATTCCGGAACGCAGCTCGCAGTTACCGAGCATTTTTGCGAGCCTTGCCGGTTGGTCATATGATGAGCATCATCTCATTAATGTCTGCAGGCCGCGCCTGCGCTTGTTTCGCCTGGAGGTTTTCGTGAGCGACGTAAGCTTCGACTCAAATAAGCACGATCAGACGCGTCAGGACGCGACGAAGGGTGCTGAGTCTCTCAAGACTGCCGCGGATGGCATCGACACCTTCGCAGACGCACAAGTTGAATCCGTGTGGGGCGAGGAGGCCGGCGTCGACGCTGCTCGCCGCGCACTGCAGGAGTCATACTTCACGCTCCGTGACGGCTTCAATGGCGAGCAAGAGCACGTCCTCAACTTCGGCACGAAGGTCGACGAGACCGAGGAGTCTTTCAGGCGAATGGAGGAGCAGAACGCGGGTTATTTCTCGCAGACGAACGCAGCCATGGCCCAGGATCCTGCCGTCGCCGCCGCCGGATCGGGAGCGGGTACCGGAGCAGGTTCATCCGGTACGGCATACCAGACATCACCGTCGGAGTCCCAGGACAATACCGACCCGAACGCAGCCGGTAGCTCCGAGTTCTGAACCCACGAAAGGATATTCCAGTGGTTCACAGCCCCATGTACCAGCGCCTCATGCGTTTCGTGGAGGACGCGAAGGCGAACGAATCCCTGTCCGACTACGACAGCAAGCACAAGGCGACGCTCGAGGCGATGAAGGATGCCGAAGAGTACATTCAGCATTTCCGGGAATACCAGGGATTCCAGGGCCAAACCGGCGACGCCATCGACAAGTGGCTCGAGGACGCGGAGCACCGCCTCAGGCTCTGGAGGGCTTCGTACCTCGCCACGTCGCAGGTCGAGGTCGAGATGCGTCGCGTCATGCAGCACGCGCGCGAAGAGGCGGAGATGCTCTCTCCCGTCCTCGTCGACGCCAGGCTGGATAAACTGCGCGACGTGGCTGAGGTGACGGTCCCGGTCATGAAGCAGTACGGCCTCGTCGGAATGGCATATAACGCGGTCGCTTCAACCGGTGCTGCCGTCTACGACGCGATCGCGGCCCAAGCCAACAACCAGCGAGAAGCCAGCTCGACGGATATCCTCCAGCGGCTCAACGACTCGATGCAGGGGCTCGCGAACAACGCGGCGCGCATCAAGGAGATGCAGGAGGAGTTGAAGAGTCGCAACAAGATTTGGGACCCGGGTGATCTCCCCCAGCCTTCCAATCCGTCCGTCGCCGATCAACTCGACCAGGGTCACAAGGGAGTCTCACCTCACGATCCTGGCGTGTATCCAGGCAACAGGGACACCGACTACGGTCGATCGGACCTGCGCGATCCGAACTCCGGTGCCTACCCGAACGGCTTTAACGATCCGAACGCACAGGAAACGGACGCCGAGAAGCTACGCAGGCTCCAGTCCCAGCGCATCCCCGACAAGTTCAACAAGGACGGCGAGCTGGGGAGCCGCAGCAACCCCATCACCGACCCCGAGGACCTGATGGGCATCGACCTGCTGCACAGCCGCATCGGTGGCGAGCGCTACGCTAACGGCCTCACTCGCGGCGGCTACACCCCCGCGCCTCCAAGCGATCGCCACCATCCCCTGTGGAACATTAATGGGGGTCCCTCCACTCGCTTCGACGCCTCCGGCCGTACGAGCCTGGCGGGTGCGGGTGCCCTCGGTGCGGGCGTCCTCGGTGCGGGTGCTCTCGGCGCGGCTGCCCTCGCAGCGCGCGGTGGGTCGGGCCTGGGTGCCGGTTCGCTGGGCGCGTTGGGTCGCGGCGGCGCGGGCGGTCTTGGAGCCTCCGGTCGTGGCGGGCTAGGCGCGGGCGGCCTGGGAGCCTCCGGTCGTGGTGGCCTGGGCGCGGGCGGCCTCGGCGGGCTGCGCGGGGGATCGTCCTCCGTCGGAGGCCTTGGCTCCGGTGGTCTGCCCGGTAGCGCGAGCGCGTCGGGCGGGACGACCGGCCTGACGGGCACGAACGGCGCGGGCGGCATGTCCGGCGCAGCAGGCAAGACGGGCGCCGGCAGCTCCGCTGGCGGTTCGGGCGCGGCCGGGCGGCCCGGCATGGGCGGCTTCATGGGTGCCGGCGCGGGTGCCGGTGGCGGCAAGGATGACAAGAAGGGCAAGCGGCGCAAGTACACGGCCTTCAAGTTCGAGGACGACGAGGACGATGCGCTGCCCCCGGGCTACGTGAATCCGATGTCGCAGACCTACGGCTCGGACAAGGACCTGAAGCCCGCCTCCCAGAAGGACGACGGATGGGATCCTCGCCAATGGTGACCACGAACCACACGTCCGGTCGCCGTCGGCGGCTGCGGCTCGCGGGTGTGTGTGCGATGACCCTGGCCCTGGCGGC
>OFCU01000077.1_pt1 | contig 56412 bp, 50 predicted proteins | sample 1520851 | NCBI WGS metagenome assembly OFCU01 (sample SAMEA2699040, study PRJEB24076) | metagenome | reverse complement strand
AGCTCGCCAAGACCGGTGCTCTCACCGGCGATGCGCTGGTACTCGCTGCCGCGACAGGCGCTATCGGTACCGCGGCAATGCGGAGGAAGCGTTCTTAATTCGCGTTTCATAGTCATGGGAGGGGGTGCCGGTGGTTCACCGGCACCCCCTCCTTATCTGGGTGAACGGACAGAACGTATTGGCTTTGTAGGCACTTTTCGGCTTGGTGGTGTGCCACAGCCGGTGTTGAAGGTGGGTTCATCGTGGTGGTTTAAACACTCCCCAGGGCCCAGTGTGCGGGCGAGTGATAGCCGTTCAGCCCGATCGTCGATGAGGTTCATGACGTCATCTTCCTCGACGGCATCCACCTGGGCCGAAACGCCGTGGTGCTCATCGCCCACACCCCCAATTCAGTGCCGCTGGTACGCAGCCAGGAGTGAAAATTCTCAGCTCTGAGAAGCTCTCGCACCAACGAACGGTGACCACGCACAACCGCAAGGAACAGCAGCCGAGCACGACACCAACCAACGGCGAGGCCGGGGCACCTCGTGGGTAACCCCGGCCTCGTCCTTCAAGCACAACGTGTGGCTCATCTCTATCGAAGTACCACACCGGTTCTTGTCGCGGAGATTGGCATCACCGCTCCAACATGTCAGGCACGCGATCTTCTCACGGCGATAGCACCTGCACCCAGAAGCGCGAGGATACCTGCCGTACCGCCAAGAATCGCCGCATCACTGCCTGTCTTCGCCAGCCCATGGGAGGGAGCAGGCTTGCTCCGAACCGGAGTCACGGGAGCAGTGGGTGTCACGCCAGCGGGAGTCTGAGGAGTGGGAGTCGCGGGAGTGTGAGGTGACGGGGTGGAAGGCGTCTGAGGGACAGGTGTCGCGGGTGTGGATGGAGTAGACGGGGTAGAAGGTGTGGATGGAGTAGACGGCGTGGACGGAGTAGGTGCCGGCGTGGGCTGCGCGGTGATCTTGCGGATCAGGATGTCCGTATTGACTCCAACAGCACGTGCGTTCGCGGGATCGTTGGGATCAACCGTGCGAGCGGCAGCGTCGTAGCCTCGGATCGTCTGGCCTGGGACGATTTCGTACCCCTCGGGCAACGCCGGGAGCGCCGTGACGGCGGCGCGCGACGGGTCATTCTGATCGTTGCCATAACGCTGCGTCGCCAGCACGGTGCCATCGACATCAACGAGACGCACACTGCCAAGGGGCGCGTAGTAGACCTGGCACGCGAAGTGCATGTCAGGCTGATCCGGATCGAAGTTCATTGCGGGAGCGCTCACTTCCAGCGTGTACTGCCCGGCAACGACGGGACTGGGAAGCATGGGGAGCCCACCGGCTCCTTCGCGCGGAGTGTACTCCTGGCGGGGTTCGATGATGGTGCCGTTTTCGTCGGCGAGGTAGCAGGTCGCCGGTCCCGCGGCGTCAGCAGCATACGTGGGCGAAGGCAGGAACACGGGAAGAGCAGCGGCACCAAGGGCAGCCGCTACCATGAGAGAACGCGACATTGACGGGATACGCATGGAAGTTTCCTCTCCATCGATGGTCAGGTTATGAGCATCACATTACCGAGTAAACGCGTTCTTGTCTACCAGCTATGCCCAGTTTTCCATCAATCCAGCGCACCCCGATGTGACGAACGCCTGGTCAGGGTCGCATGGTACCGCTCATCATCAGCGGTGTTCCCCCGGGACCAGGCAGCAACATTCTCGGGCAAAAGGGATGAGGCCGGGGCACCCCTGTGGGCACCCCCCGGCCTCGTGCGTACAGTGCAGCAGAGATCAGTGTCCCGGCCAGCTGCGGATTGACGTCAGCGCGGCGACCGAGTAGCGGTCCCACACCCGCCCGCCAATGCGCACGGCTGCCTCAAGGACAAGCAGCGACCACGCAAGGGCCACGACGTAGGCGACCCAGTCGGGCACAAAGCCGAAGGACGCTAGCGCGATCAGCACGTAGGACGGGATCTGCAGGACTGCGGTACCCGCGAAGCCGACGAGCTGCAGCAGCATCGTCATGAGGAAGGAACCGGTACCCTTCGTCGCAAGCGGCGACGTGCCCGGAGGCTGCACCGGGTAGACCCAGCGTGCGTTCGCGACGAGGGTTGTCGCAGCGGCACCCGCGAAGAGGACGACGCCCATCACCTGGTGGAAGACGAAATCAGAAGCACTCGCACCGGTCATCACATCGTGAATGAGGTAGCCGATGATCTGGGGTACGAACACGATGAGCGACCCGACGAGGCGCCCGCGACGTTCTTCGCGTCCGCTCATGCCCGACGACACCACGATCCAGGCTCCCGTCGAGTCGTATTGCATGAGCGCGCCGGTCGTCAGGCCCGTCGTGATGGGCACCAGGTAGAGGAAGATACCCGCCGAGAACGCAAACGTCTTCCCCTCAGCAACCAGCCGCCCCATAAAGATCGCAATAACCGGGAACAGCAGCGCAAGCACCATGTTCATGTTCAGGCGCGTATCGACGATCCAGTAGCGCAGCGTGCGCGCGGCCAGGGAGGCGCTGCGCACCCCGAGGCCCAGCCGCGTGAACAGGTCGACGCTGCGCAGGCCTGCGGCTCTCGACTGCGCGGATCGTCGACCCCGCGCTTCATCTTCGAGGGATTCGTCGATGAGGTGGCGCCCCTCGTCGATGGCGCGCTGTGCGTCGGCGCTGATCTCACCGGCGTAGCCGCTCATGACGGGGCGCAGGACGGCCAGCCAGGCGCGCCAACCGACGATTCCGGTCACGACTGTGATGAGGACGCGGATCGCCGCGGCCACCCACGCCCCCTCGAGCAGAGAGGCGACGACGCCGAAGGGCGCTCCGAAGGGCGTCCAGAGCGCGACATTCAACCCCGCCTGGAAGACCTCGACGGAGAAGTTCTGACTCAGCACAGACATCCAGTAGCCCATGGGGGTGAGCACCACCATGAAGACGACGGCACCCAGGAGGGTCACAGCGTCTTTCTTTCCCGAGGTGTCGAGGCGCACCGCGAACCAGGTGCCGACCGCGCGCGCCCACAGCACCGCCAGAGGCAGCGTCACGACACCGGCGGCAAACCAGCCGAGCGCCTCAATCCACTGGGCGCGCCACAGGGCAAACCAGACGGGTAGAAAAAGGACCATGGCCGACAGCAAACCGCCGGGACCAACCACCGTCGCTGCCGCCAGCCCCACCCCGAGGCGCTTGCTGGGCCCCACGTAGGGTGACAGACGCACGGGATCGAGAGAGTTGTCCATCGAGGCGAAGATGATCGGGAGGACCAGCCAGAGCAAGAAGATGAAGGGCCCGGCAATCGGCATCACCGGCGCGGCCAGGGAGGCCTCGTCGGAGCGCGCGAGGAAAGCGGTGCCCACGAGCACGGAGGCGTAGATTCCGCCGAAGTACAGGACGCCGAGGACTGCGAGAACGAGGACGACCGTCTGCTTGCGGACAGTGTTCCAGATGATGCGCAGCTTGAGGCGAATCAGTTGCCCAACCACGACAGGCCTTCCTCGGAGTGGACGCCACCGACCAGGGAGGTGAAGCGCTCCCCCAGGTCGCCGCCCTGGGCGACCTCGTCGGTGGTTCCGGCGACGAGCACGCGCCCCTTGTCGATGATGGCCACATGCGTACACAGCTGCTGGACGGTGGCCATCACGTGCGAGGAGAGGATGACGGTGCCGCCACGCTTTGTGTAGTCGGTGAGGATCTGACGAATGTTGGTCGCGGACACGGGGTCGACGGCCTCGAAAGGCTCGTCGAGGACCAGGACTCGAGGGGAATGAATGAGGGCGGCGGCCAGGGCGATCTTCTTCGTCATGCCCGCCGAGTAGTCGCTGATCAGCTTCTTGCCGGCCTCGGCCAGGTCGAGGGCCGCGAGGAGCTCGTGGGCGCGCTCGCGGGCGACGGAGGCGTCCAGGCCGTGAAGCATGCCCACGTGGACGAGGAAGTCGGGTCCGGAGAGGCGGTCGAGGAGGCGCATCCCGTCGGGCATGACGCCGAGGAGGGCACGTGCCTCCTGGGTTCGTGCCCACACGTCGACGCCGTGCACAAAGGCGGTGCCACGGTCGGGGGTGAGCAGGCCGGTGGCCATGGTGAGCGTCGTGGTCTTTCCGGCGCCGTTCGGCCCGACGATTCCGTAGAAGGATCCGGTGGGAATGTCGAGGGACAGGTCCGCGACGGCAATAAGGTTGCCATAAATCTTGACGAGGCCTCGGATCGCCAGTGCGACATCTTCCCCGACGGGGGCGGCGGGTGCCGCAGGCGCGGCGGGCTGCGAATCGGACACGAGATACTCCTTCACGCATTGAAATACCTGCCCATTTTACGAGAGATACAAGGCAATGCCGGGAAGCTCTCAGATGACGACCCTCCCCCGGGCCGATGACATTGTCAACGGGAGCTGACGATGACGGTCAATCCCTGGTCCGGCTCGTACGTCCAGGTCGCCTTGTAGGAGGCCCACTCCTCCGACTGGGTGCCATCGATCGCGCGGGTTGCGTACATCCGTTCACGCACCGACGCAGGGGGTGCCAAGCCTGCCGAGCACGCACTGGAAGATCGGTGTCGTCAGGCTATCCCCACTGTCGGAGAAGGCTTCGAGGGCCAGCGAGGTCTCATCGCTGGCCAAGCGAGCATGCAGGCCCCGCGCGTGACAGGAGTCGACGGCGTTCGCGAAGCCTGAAGCAGCCGTGGACCGCGCAATAAACAGACCACCAACGACAGCTGCGACAAGCAGGAGCGCCGAGATGAAGCCGAGGAGGAACATGAGGAGGCCGCGATAATGCCGTCCGCGACGGGCGGGCCGCTCACGACGCTCCATGCGCGAGGTGCCGACACCCGAGCGCCGGGTCGCCCGCTGGGCACGCGACGCGCCGCCCACCCCAGAGGCCTCCTCACTGTGCGTCGGCACAGGCAATGCCGGCGCGGACACGCCTCGCTTCTGAGCCACCTGCTCCCCCGCCGGGTTCACGACGCGCATCGTTGTGCGGTGCCACTCGTGATGGACGGGAACGCCAGGGCGCTGATCGCCCTCGAAGGCCACCCCAGCCTCGTCCAGATGCGCGTACTCACGCGCGGGTGCAGGGGATTCTACGGCGGGCCCACCCTGCGCATAGACAGCGTCCCGCACGACGGTATTGCGCTGCGCCACTGCAGGAGTATCTTTCGACGGACGAGCTTCCTTCGACTCACGAGGCGGAACCGAGGACTTGCGCCGAACCACCGCAACCTCGGCGGTAACGACCTGCTCGACGGGAGAGGCTTCGGGGGCGCGGGACATTGTGGGCAGGCTCGGCTGCTTGCTCAGACGTGCGGGCACGGCATCGGCCGGATAATCCTGCGCCACCTGTCCCGCACCGATTCGATACGCGTCAGGCATCCTGGCCCCCATAACTCCTCCATCAGTAACTAGCTGTCAGTTTCTTGACAATCATATGCGCTAGTTACTTGAAAAGCAATGGGATTAGTCGATACCGAGAGCCTTACGCAGACGAGCAACGTGACCGGTCGCCTTCACGTTGTACTGGGCCAGCGCCACCGTACCATCGGGGTTCACGACCACGGTCGAGCGGATGATGCCCACGTAGGTGCGGCCGTAGTTCTTCTTTTCACCCCACGCGCCGTAGGCCTCGAGAATCTCGTGATCCGGGTCGGAGGCCAGCGGGAAGGTCAGCGACTGCTTCTCGGTGAAGCGCTCGAGGGCGGCCATCGAGTCGGCGGACACACCGATCACCGAGTAGCCGGCACCCTGAAGCGATGCCAGGGAATCGCGGAAGTCGCACGCCTCCTTCGTGCAGCCGGGCGTGGAGGCCTTCGGATAGAAGTAGACGACGACGCCACGCGACGAGGCGGCGAGAAGGTCAGACAGGGACAGGGTTCCCTGGGTGGTCTCGGCGGTAAAGTCGGGGGCCTTGCAGCCAATTTCCAAAGCGCTCATGACCTCAGTCTATCGACCGCCGCCTCCCCGGGGCGACCGGGCACGGGCAACTGTGCGCGAGATGGGACTCGAACCCACACGTCAAAGACACTGGAACCTAAATCCAGCGCGTCTGCCAATTCCGCCACTCGCGCGCGCACCCCAGTCTAACCGATGTGCCCCGGAGCGTCTGCATGCCCTCGCCCACGTCCACCTGCGACACGTCCAGAAGACGTTCAGCGCCCGGTTGCGTCGATGGTCCCCTCGCCGAGGACTCGGCTCCCCCGGTAGACGACCATCGACTGGCCCCGCGCCACGCCGCGCGCGCTGCCCTCGAGGAGGACGCTGATGGTTCCGGCGTCCAGGTCGCGCGTCAGCGAGGCGACGGGAACGGGCGTTCCGTGCGCGCGCAGTTGCACGAAAAGGTCGGTCGCGTCGGAGCCGTCGTCGTCGGAGGCGAGCCAGACGGCGTCCGTGGCCGTGATGCGGGAGATGGACAGGAGCTCAGAAGCCCCCACGACGACCTGGTTGCTCTCAGGCCTCGTCTCGAGGACGTAGCGAGGGCGCCCGTCGGGGGCGGGAGCACCGATGCCGAGGCCCTTGCGCTGGCCGACCGTGTAGTTCCAATAGCCCTCGTGGTGGCCCAGCACCTCGCCATCGGGCGTGACGATCTCACCCTCGGAGGCACCCAGGTGAGAGCGCAGGAATCCCTGCGTGTCGCCGTCGGGGATGAAGCAGATGTCGTAGGAGTCGGGCTTGTTGGACACGCCCAGGCCGAGCCGCTCGGCCTCGGAGCGCACCCACGCCTTGTTGGGTGCGTCGCCCAGCGGCAGGACGACGCGGGAGAGTTCCTCGGGGCCCATAACGGCCAGCACGTAAGACTGGTCCTTGAGGTTATCGGCGCCGCGGTGCAGCTCGGGCCCGGCTTCGCCGTCGACGATAGCCGCGTAGTGGCCCGTGCACACCGCGTCAAAGCCGAGCGCGCGTGCGCGGCTGGCCAGCTCGCGGAACTTCACGAACTCGTTGCAGCGCACGCAGGGGTTGGGGGTACGCCCGGCCTTGTACTGGGCGACGAAGTCAGTGATGACGGTCTGCTCGAATTCGCTCGCGAGGTCCCACACGTAGAACGGGATGCCGATGATCTCAGCGGCGCGCGCAGCGTCCCCGGCGTCCTCGATCGAGCAGCAGCCGCGCGAGCCGATGCGACACTCCTGGGGCTGGGAGGACAGAGCCATGTGGACGCCGACGACGTCGTGCCCAGCCTCGACGGCCTTCGCGGCGGCGACTGCGGAGTCCACGCCGCCGGACAGTGCTGCCAGAACTCGCATCTAGCGTTCCTCGTTTCGTTCGTTGCGCACGTGGGCGACGCCGTCGAGCGCGGCACCCGCGCGGATGGCCACGGGCAGGGCGGCCAGGAAGGCGTCGATATCGTCGCGGGTCGTCTCGTGGCCGAGCGAGACGCGCAGGACGCCGAGCGCCTGCTCCTCGCTGCGTCCCATCGCCATGACGACCTCGGAGGGACGCGTCACCCCCGCGTGACAGGCGGACCCGGCGGACACGGCGATCCCGGCCATGTCGAAGGCCATGAGAACGGCCTCGGGGCGGGCGGTGGGCAGGGACAGGTGGATGATCGCGCTCGACGAGGCCGACTCCCCCACCGTCAGAGAGGTTCCCTCCGGCAGGTGGAACGCCAGGTGCGCGCGCAGGTCGGCCGCGCGGGCGGCGAATGCGGAGCGCTCGGCGACGACCTCGGTAAGGGCAGCAGCGAAAGCGCAGGCGCCCGCAACGTCGGGCGTGCCCGAGCGAATCGATCGCTCGTGGCCGCCGCCGGGCCGGTCGGTCGTCATGGGGATCCCGCGCCGAGCGAGGAGGACGCCGATGCCGGCGGGCGCGCCGACCTTGTGTCCGCCGACGCTCATGAGGTCCAGGCCGAGTTCTAAGAAGGACACGTCCAGAGTGGGGATCGCTTGGGCGGCATCCGAATGGACGAGGCCTCCGCTGGCATGCACGAGCGCAGCGAAATCTGCGACCGGCTGGATGGTGCCGATCTCAGAGGAGACGAGGGTCATGGATCCAAGCGCGAGGCGAGCGTCCCACGAGGCGGGCGCACCATCACCGGACTCACCGGGCAGGATGGACACGCCGCCCGCATCCACGGGCAGAACCTCCCAGGAGAAGCCCTCGCGTGAGGCAACCGCGCGCTGATGGGCGACCGCGTCGTGCTCGAGACCCGAGACGACGATGAGGTCGCGCGCGTCGTCGCGGCCGCGCATGCCTCGGGCCGCAGCCATCACGCCGAGAGCGTCGGATTCGGTGGCGCCGGATGTGAAGATGACCTCATGGATGTTTGCGCCGAGGGCGGCTGCGACCTGCTCGCGCGCGTCATCGAGCATGCGACGGGCCCGCCGCCCTCCGAAGTGGAGGGCGGCGGGATTGCCGGGGGTTGCGGACAGGTCACGCTGGGCGCGAGTCCACGCCTCAAGGGCGCACTCGCGCAGCGGCGTGGTGGCCGCGTGGTCGAGGTAGACGCTCACGCCTGGGAGCGCGCCTCCTCGATGGCGGCCAGGGCCGCGGGCACGACCTCGGCCACGTCACCGACGACTCCGAAGTCCGCGATCTCGAAGATCGGGGCGTCCGGGTCGTCGCACACGGCGACGATGTGGGCGGAGGACTGCATACCCACCGTGTGGTGAATCGCGCCGGAGACACCCAGGCCGATGTAGAGGTTCGGGGTGACCGTCAGGCCGGTCTGGCCGATCTGCTCGGATCGCGGGGCCCATCCCTCGTCGCAGGCGACGCGGGTCGCGCCCACGGCACCACCGAGTGCGCGCGCAACGGAGTGCACCAGCTCGAAGTCGCCGTCCACGCCGCGGCCACCGCACACGACGGTGGAGGCGTCGGTCAGGGACACGCCTTCCTCCTCGTCGGGCACGGACGAGACGACCTGAATCGCGCTAGCCTCGGGGCTCAGCTCGACGGCCAGGGTCTGCGGGGTGAGGGCGACGGGAGAGGCCACCGGGGCCTCGTCGATGACGCCGGAGGCGATGCCGACGATCGGGGTCTGGCCCTCGAGCACGATGCGCATCGACCAGGAGCCGCCCAGGGCAGTCTTGCCGATCTGGATCACGCCGCCGTCGAAGCCGACGGAGGATGCGCCGGAGACCACGCCGGCCTCGGTGAGGGCACCGACACGGCCGGCGATTTCGCGACCGCGGTAGTCCGAGCACAGGAGCACGAGGCCGAAGCTGCCGGTCGCCAACGCGGACACAAGCGCGTCGGAGGCAACCACCGAGGAACGCGCCGCGTCACCCAGGTCGGCGTGCAGCAGCTGGGTCGCGCCCAGCTCGGACAGCGCGGCCACGTCGGGGGTGGCGGCCAGGGACAGGGCGACAACGTCGGCGGAGGTCAGGGACGCGGCCAGCGTCACAGCCTGACGGGCCAGGGGCGTCAGGTGATCGCCCGCCTGGTCGGCCAGAACGAGAATAGGGGAACTCATCTGCTGCGTCATGTCACTTCACCACCGAAAGGATGTAGTCGGCCAGAGCGCGCCCGCCCTCGCCGGCGTCCTGAATGATCGTGCCGGAGCCGTCGCGGGTATTCTCCTCGCCGTGGGTGACGGCGGTGAGCGCGCGGCGCATGACGAGCGCCTCGCCACCGGGAACCTCGACGAGGTCATCGATGCCCCACTGATCCAGCGGCTTCTTGCGGGCTGCCTTCATGGCGGCGAAGGCCGGGTAACGCGGCTCGTTGATCTGGTCGGTCACGGAGACAACGGCGGGCAGCGCGGCGCGCACGGTCTCGGTGTAGCCGTCGACGGCACGCTCGATGATCACGGCACCGCCTTCAACGCTCAGGGAGCGGGCCAGGCCCAGCAGCGGCATGTGCGCCTTGGCGGCCAGCGCGCCGGGCAGCATGGAGGTCATCGCATCCAGCGACGCCATGCCGGTGATCACCAGATCGACGGGGCCGCACTCCTCGGCAATCTTTGCGATCGCAACGGACAGAACGGAGGCGGTCGTGATGACGTCGGAGCCCTCAAGGAACTCGTCGGAGACGATGTAGGCGCGGTCTGCACCCATCTGCAGGGCGCGCATGAGGGAGTCCTCAGCGTCCTCGGGGCCCATCGTCAGCGCGACGACCTCGGCCTCGCGACCCGCATCCTCTTCGGATTCCTTGAGCTGGACGGCAGCCTCGATGGCGTTCTCGTCCAGTTCGTTGAGTACATCGTCCTCACCGCGCACCAGGCGGCCGCCCTCAAAACGGCGTTCGCACTCCCTGCCCCCCCCCTGCTTCACACACACGACAATTCTCATGACTTCTAGCGTGCCACATTCCGAGCGTCACGCCCATATATGAGGGTTGCCTCACCAGTGCGTGCCGCTGTTCATACCCTCAGCCCACCCCCTAATCCGACCGCTTAATTAACGGTCACGTATGATGGATGATGGCTGTATCTATCAGGCTATGGTGCAGCCAATAAACTCTAAGAAAGAGGCACATTTTTATGTCCGAGCGTTCCGGCTCGTCCAGCGTCCCCACCGTGCGCGTCACCGAGCCTAATCCCGTTCCTACCCGTCTGGGGGTTTTCCCGTCGGGCGACGGGCTCGATGTCGCCGTGGTCGCCAGGGCCGCCTCCGGCGTAGACATGTGTATCTTCGACGAGGCCGGGGCTGAGACCCGCTTCGCACTGCTCGGCCCGAAGACGGGCATCTGGCATGGCCACATCCCCGGATACGGTGCGGGCACCCGCTACGGTTTCCGCGTGCACGGCACCTGGGATCCGGACGGCGGCCAGTTCTACAACTCGCATAAGCTCCTCCTCGACCCCTACGGCCGAGGCGTGGACGGCGTCGTGGACATGAAGCCTGCGGTCTACGCGCACTACGTGGATGAGGACCTCTACCCCTCGGAGTACCCGCTTCGCCGCTCCCCCATCGACTCCGCGCCGTATATGCCGCGCTCGGTCGTCGTGGAGCCCTCCTTCCCGATCGCGCCGCAGCCTCACGTTCCGTGGGAGACCACCGTCATCTACGAGATCCACGTCAAGGGCTTCACGAAGAACATGCCCGGCGTGCCTGTGGAGCTGCGCGGCACCTACGCGGGCCTGGCTCACCCGGCCTCCGTCTCCTACCTGAAGGATCTGGGAGTCACCGCCGTCGAGTTGCTGCCCGTGCACGCCAAGTGCGACGAGCCTTTCCTCACCGAACGCGGCCTGACGAACTACTGGGGATACTCCACCCTCTCCTTCTTCGCCCCCGAGCCCTCCTACGCGACCGACGCCTCGCGCGAGCGCGGTGCCCAGGCGGTCGTCGACGAGTTCCGCGGCATGGTTTCGCTCCTGCATCAGGCGGGTATCGAGGTCATTCTCGACGTCGTCTACAACCACACGTGTGAGGGCGGCGACGCCGGCCCGTCCCTGTCCTGGCGCGGCCTCGACTCCGACCTGTACTACCGTCACACCTCCTCGCGCCCGGTCCAGACGATCGACGTCACTGGCACGGGCAACACGGTCAACATGGATCATCCGAAGTCCATCCAGATGGTGATGGACTCGTTGCGCTACTGGGTGCGCGAGATGGGCGTGGATGGCTTCCGCTTCGACCTCGCGGCCACGCTCGGCCGTTTTTCGACGGGCTTCAGCCCCATGCACCCGCTCCTCATCGCGATGGCGACGGACGGGATCCTCGCCCACACGAAGCTCATCGCCGAGCCGTGGGACGTGGGCCCGGGCGGCTGGCAGACGGGTAACTTCCCTGTCCCCTTCTCCGAGTGGAACGACCACTACCGCGGTGCCATGCGCAACTTCTGGCTGGCGGACGTACGCGCCCAGGCCTCGGGCCATGTCGTCTCCGGCCCGAACGATCTGGCGACCCGCCTGTCCGGCTCCCAGGATGTCTTCGAGCACGGCCTGGGCCGTCTGCGCGGACCCCGTGCCTCGATCAACTTCGTGACCGCCCACGACGGCTTCACACTCGCGGACCTGACCGCCTACGACCGCAAGCACAACACGGCGAACCTGGAGAACAACCGCGACGGGTCGGACGACAACCGCTCGTGGAACCACGGCGTGGAGGGCACGCTTGCTTCAAACGGCACGCACCCGAGCGCCGACACCCCCTACGCGATCCTCTCCGACATGACGATCGCCGAACTGCGGGCCCGCTCGCAGCGCAATATCCTGGCCACCATGTTCGTATCTTCGGGCACACCGATGCTGACGGGCGGCGACGAGTTCGGCCGCACCCAGTATGGCAACAACAACGCCTACTGCCAGGACGACCCGATCTCCTGGGTCGACTGGGACCTGGCCGAGAGTCAGAAGGCGCAGATCGACGCCGTCTCCTGGCTGATCGCCCTGCGCAAGGCCCACCCGGTCCTGCGTCCCGACCGCTTCGCGACGGGCACCCCGCGCAACGGTGACACGATCGCCGACCTCTCCTGGTACACCACCCAGGGCACGCCCATGCCGGACTACGGCTGGACGGACTGGCGCCACCGCACGTTCCAGATGCTGCGCTCGGGCGTGACGTGGGGCGACCGCGATGCGCTCATCATCATCAACGCCAACCTGGACAGCGCCGAGGTCACCCTGCCCGCAGGCCACGACCTGGACTGGCTCGTCGCCTACTCGACCGTGTGGGCCACGCCCTCCGACGGGGGCGTCGGCTCCACGCTCAACCCTGCCGAACTCTCCCTCGAGGCCGAGCACGTGACCCCGCGTTCGACGCTGACGATCGAACCCCTCTCCGTCACCATCCTGCTCTCCGACGTGGCGTTCCAGCCTGAGAGCTGACCCCCCTCCATTTCCCCCCGTCTCTCACACATTGGATAGGATTCACGCATGACTCGCAGTGAAGATGCCCTGGAAACCGCAACCTCCGATGCCTCGCTGGCCCGCTCGAAGGCCCGCAGCGCCGAGATCGACCTGGCGATCGACCAGGACCCCTCGCGTTTCCGCATCCTCACGGGTGACCGCCCGACCGGCCACCTGCACCTCGGCCACTACTTCGGCACGCTGCGTAACCGCGTGCTGCTGCAGAACCGCGGGGTTGAGACCTGGGTTCTGGTCGCCGACTACCAGGTGATCACCGACCGCGACGGCGTGGGCCCGATCCGTGAGCGTGTCCTCGGCCTCGTCGCCGACTACCTGGCCGCGGGCATCGATCCCGAGCGCTCCACGATCTTCAACCACTCGGCGGTTCCGGCCCTCAACCAGCTGATGCTGCCCTTCCTCTCCCTGGTCACCGAGTCGGAGCTGCACCGCAACCCGACCGTGAAGGCCGAGCTGGAGGCGACCGAGGGCCGCGCGATGACGGGCCTCATGCTGACCTACCCGGTCCACCAGGCCGCCGACATCCTCTTCTGCAAGGCGAACATCGTGCCCGTGGGCCAGGACCAGCTCCCGCACCTGGAGCAGGCTCGCCTGATCGCCCAGCGCTTCGACAAGCGCTACGGCCGCGCCACCCCCGAGCGCCCCGTGTTCCCCCGCCCCGAGGCCCTCCTCTCCGAGGTCCCGCTGCTGCTGGGCACGGACGGTCAGAAGATGTCGAAGTCGCGCGGCAACACGATCGAGCTGCGCATGAGCGCCGACGAGACCGCGAAGATCCTCAAGAAGGCAAAGACCGACGCCGAGCGCCGCATCACCTTCGATCCCGAGGGCCGCCCCGAGGTCTCCAACCTCCTCATGCTGGCCTCCCTGGCCACCGGCGAGGCACCCGAGGCCATCGCGGATCGCATTGGTGACGCGGGCGCGGGCACCCTGAAGGCCCTCGTCACCGAGTCCCTCAACGAGATGCTCGCTCCCCTGCGTGAGCGCCGCGCCGAGCTCATCGCGAACGAGGACTACCTGTTGTCCATCCTCCACGCCGGCAACGAGCGCGCGAACGAACAGGCTGATCAGACCCTGTCCGAGGTCCGCACGGCCATGCAGATGGTCTACTAATCCATCACTCACTACGTCATTGGAGACAACTATGGCCTACGACCAATTCCCCGAATATTCCGACGAGTCCGTCGGCTCGTGGATGCTCACCCTCTTCGTGTGTGGCATCCCAGTGATCGGCGTCATCTACCTGCTGGTGCTCGCCTTCGGCTCCGGCGCCGCGCCGTCGAAGCGTAACTTCGCGCGCGCCGCCCTCATATGGACTCTCATTGCCCTCGTTGTGACGGTCGTCCTCCGATCCTGCTACTGAGTGGCGATCGTCGCAGCGCTGCAGAACAGCGGCAGCTGAGCATCTCGTTCACGGACGAAGGGTAGTTCCTGGACATCCAGGGACTACCCTCCTTCGTTTCTGTTGGAATATTGCGCTTTCGGGCGACAGTTAAAATCTTGATAGATCATATGAACATCGGTCTCAGAGCCGAGGCGTGGGCCTCACTTTCACGGGCGCGCATCCATAGGCTAGGGTGGGTCTCGTGAGCGAGAAACTGTTGCCCCGTATCCCGATCATCGAAGTGTTCCCCGTCATCGAAGACGGCACACTTCCCGCCAAGGCGACCGAAGGCGAGCCTTTCCCCATTCGTGCGACCGTGTTCCGCGAAGGACATGACGCATTCGCCGCCGAGGCCGTCCTGCTGCGCCCGGACGGAGGTGAATACTCCCGCACGCGCATGGTGGACATCGCCCCCGGTCTCGACAGGTACGAGGCCTGGGTGGCCGCCGATGCCCCCGGTGCATGGTCTTTCCGCGTGGATTCCTGGTCGGATCCCTACGCGACGTGGCGCCACGACGCGACCGTAAAGGTCGGCGCCGGCGTTGACGTCGAGCTCATGCTCGAGGAGGGCGCCCTCCTCATGGAGCGCGCGGCCGAAGGCACCGCCTACGGCAACTCCTCCCAGAAGCGTCCCCCGGCCTCGGACATTGACGTCCTGACCGACGCGGCGCGCCGCCTGCGCGACACCAGCCATTCCGCCCAGCAGCGCCTCTCCGCTGGCATCTCCTCGCGAGTCCGCCTCATCTTCCGCGACCACCCGCTGCGTGACCTGCTGGATTCCTCCCGCGTCTACCCGCTCGACGTGGCCCGCACGAAGGCCCTGGCGGGCGCGTGGTACGAGATCTTCCCACGCTCGGCGGGCGCCTTCCAGCGCCCCGACGGCACGTGGGTCTCCGGCACGCTCGCGGGCGCCGCCGACGAACTGCCGCGCATCGCCGGCATGGGCTTCGACGTCGTCTACCTGACCCCGATCCACCCGATCGGCACGACGCACCGCAAGGGCAAGAACAACTCCCTGGAGGCCGCCCCCGGCGATCCGGGTTCGCCCTACGGCATCGGCTCCCCCGAGGGCGGCCACGACGCCATCCACCCCGAGCTCGGCAACTTCGCCGACTTCGACCGCTTCGTTGAGCGCGCCCGAGGCCTCGGCCTGGAGGTCGCCCTCGACCTGGCCCTCCAGTGCTCCCCCGACCACCCGTGGGTCAAGGAGCATCCCGAGTGGTTCACGACGCGCGCCGACGGCACCATCGCCTACGCGGAGAACCCGCCGAAGAAGTACCAGGACATCTACCCCCTGAATTTCGATAACGACCCGGAGGGCATCTACCAGGCCGTGCGCGACGTCATCGAACTGTGGATCAACCACGGCGTGACGATCTTCCGCGTCGACAACCCTCACACGAAGCCCATCCCCTTCTGGGAGCGCCTGCTCGCCGACATTAAGGCGCAGTACCCGGGCACACTCTTCCTGGCCGAGGCCTTCACGCGCCCCGCCATGATGCGCACGCTCGGCGCGATCGGCTTCGACCAGTCCTACACCTACTTCGCGTGGAGGACCGCCAAGGACGAGATCGAAGATTACCTGCGCGAGCTCTCCGAAGATACGGCGCACCTCATACGCCCGGCTTTCTGGCCCACGACGCACGACATCCTCACCCCGCAGATGTGGGACGGCGGAACCGCGATCTTCGCGATCCGCGCGATGCTCGCCGCCCTGGGCGCTCCCACGTGGGGTATCTACTCCGGCTACGAATTCGTGGAGAACGAGCCGCGTGGCACCTACCAGGAGCCCAACGACAACGAGAAGTACGAGTTCCGCCCGCGCCGCTGGGAGGACGCCGAGCCGATCGGCATCTCGCGCCTGTTCACGCTGCTCAACGCAGCGCGAGCCAAGCACCCCGCACTGCGCCAGCTCCACCAGATCCGCATCCACCCGACATCCTCGGATCGCCTCATCGCGTTCTCGCGTCAGGTGCCCGGCAAGTTTACGTCGGACGGCAAGCCCGACACCGTGATTTGCGTGATCTCCCTGGATCCGCACCAGGGCGTGGACGCCTCGGTCGAGCTCGATCTGGAGGAGATGGGCCTGGCTACCCCCGGTGGTCACATTACGGTCGTCGACGAGCTGGACGGACGCTCCTACGTGTGGGGCTCGTCCAACTGGGTGTCGCTGTCCCCCGTGACGCGCCTCGGCCACGTCTTCAAGGTCGAGCCCGCCCACTCCTCACCCTGGGCACATGCCTAACGAGGCGCGTGCGCCCGGCCCTACCATGTCACCGCGCCGGGCGCACGACGCCCCTTTATAACCCCATCAATATGAGACCCGGCTCCCTTTTTTGCCGGTCAGACGTTAGACTTAACAACACCAGTGAACTAAGCGGTTCACCCTTCTGGAGTAAGGAAAATCCATGAGCTTCGAACTTACGCCGATCCCGGTCAATGACGACATTCTCGACGCCGTTGCCTCAGGCTCCTACTACTCGCCCCACTCTGTGCTGGGCGCCCACCTCGGTGACGAGGGCGTCACCATCCGTGTCGTCGCGCACCTGGCCGACTCGGTCGACATCATCACCCCCACTGGTGCCTACGCTGCCACGCACGAGCGCGGCGGCATCTGGGTCGCTGCCCTGCCCGGCAAGGAGATCACCGCCTACCGCGTGTCCATCACCTACGGCGAGGACACGATCGTTCGTGACGATCCCTACCGTTACTTGCCGACCCTGGGTGAGATGGACACCTACCTGATCTCTGAGGGGCGCCACGAGAACCTCTGGAACGTCCTGGGTGCGCACGTGAAGACCTACAGCGACGAGCTCGGCGAGACCACCGGTACCGCCTTCGCGGTGTGGGCCCCGAACGCCCGCGCCGTGCGCGTCGTCGGCGAATTCAACTACTGGGACGGCACGCAGACCTCCATGCGTTCGCTGGGTTCTTCCGGCATCTGGGAGATCTTCGTCCCCGAGGTCGGCGTGGGTACGCGCTACAAGTTCGAGATCCAGGGCCCCGGCGGCAACTGGTTCCAGAAGGCCGACCCGTTGGCCCGCGCCACCGAGATCCCCCCGGCCACGGCCTCGGTCGTCACCGACTACTTCCACGAGTGGAGCGACCAGGAGTGGATGTCCACCCGCAAGGACCGCAACGTCCACACCGGCCCCATGTCCATCTACGAGGTCCACGCGGGCTCCTGGCGTCAGGGCCTGGGCTACCGTGAGCTGGCCGACGAGCTGGTCCCCTACGTCAAGCAGATGGGCTTCACGCACGTGGAGTTCATGCCCCTGGCTGAGCACCCCTTCGGCGGCTCGTGGGGCTACCAGGTGACCTCCTACTTCGCCCCCACCTCGCGCTACGGCACCCCGGACGACTTCCGCTACCTGGTGGATGCCTTCCACCGCGCGGGCATCGGCGTCATCCTCGACTGGGTTCCCGCCCACTTCCCGAAGGACGACTTCGCGCTGGCCCGCTTCGACGGCACCCCGCTGTACGAGGATCCGGACCCGCTGCGCGGCGAGCACCCCGACTGGGGCACCTACGTCTTCAACTTCGGCCGCCGCGAGGTGCGTAACTTCCTGGTCGCCAACGCCCTGTACTGGCTCGAGGACTTCCACATCGACGGCCTGCGCGTCGACGCCGTGGCCTCGATGCTGTACCTGGACTACTCGCGCAAGGACGGCCAGTGGCGTCCCAACCAGTACGGTGGCCGCGAGAACCTGGAGGCCATCGAGTTCATCCAGGAAGCCAACGCGACCGCGTACCGTCGTCACCCCGGCATCGTCATGATCGCCGAGGAGTCCACGGCGTGGCCCGGCGTGACCGCCCCGACTTCCGGCGGCGGCCTCGGCTACGGCATGAAGTGGAACATGGGCTGGATGAACGACACCCTACGCTACCTGAGCGAGGATCCGGTCAACCGACGCTGGCACCACGGAGAGCTCACCTTCTCGCTGGTCTACGCCTTCTCCGAGAACTACGTGCTGCCGCTGTCGCACGACGAGGTCGTGCACGGCAAGGGCTCGCTCATCTCCAAGATGCCCGGCGACAAGTGGCAGCGCCTGGCGGGCCTGCGTTCCCTGTACGCCTACCAGTGGAGCCACCCGGGCAAGCAGCTCCTCTTCATGGGCCAGGAGATCGGCCAGGAGCAGGAGTGGAACGAGTCCTACTCCCTCGACTGGTGGCTGCTGGACCAGGAGGGCCACGCCGGCGTCGCTGCTCTGGTGGAGCGCCTCAACAAGATCTACGCCTCCTCCCCCGCCATGTGGGACGACGACTACACGGGCTTCGAGTGGATCGATGCCTCGGACGGCGACCACAACCTCATCTCCTACCTGCGTAAGGGCTCGGACGATGCGGGCAACCGCGAGGTCGTCGTGTGCATCTCGAACTTCGCCGGCAACCCTCACGAGGGATACCGCGTGGGCCTGCCGTTCGGCGGTGAGTGGGTCGAGATCCTGAACACGGACTCCGAGGAGTTCGGCGGCTCGGGCGTCGTCAACGTCGGCACGATCATCGCCGAGGACACCCCGTGGAACGGTCGCCCGGTCTCCGTGTCGCTGCGCGTGCCGCCGCTGGGTGCCGTGTGGCTGGTGCCGGCCTCGCAGGTGCGCTGACGCCGTAGGCTGATAGGAGGAGGCCGGAGCAGGGATTCCTGCTCCGGCCTCCTCCGTTGCCTCGTCACCAAGGTGCCGAGCTGGGGTACGCGGCGGTGTGTGCGAGCTTTTAGAAGCCCGCCCTCCCCCGATCGATCTGCCCCTGTAGCTTGATCAATTCGCGCCTGGCCTCCGGATCGCTCTCGCGGTTGATCTTCTTCGTCAGTTCGTTGTGCGTGGAATGCCATCCGTACCAGACGACGACACAAATGAACACGATACCGACGACGATCCACGCTGCCATGACTTGTGCCCCTTTCTCGCAACCGCGCGTTGAGGCGACACTATCACATGAGGAGCATCGCGAGGCGCGTGCGCGCCTTGGAGACCTCGGGAGACGAGCCCGCGACACGGAAGAGGTCCAGGAGACGCAGGCGCAGCGCGTCGCGCTCCTCGTCATCCTTCGTAGCGGCCAACAGATCGAGCAGCACGTCGAAGGCTCCAGCGGCGTCGCCCGCAGCGAACAGAGCATCCGCGTGGGCAGCAGGATCGGTGGCATCGGCCTGCGGGCCGCCAGTCGCACACGAGACAGATGAGACTTCGCGGCCTCGTCGCGCGGATTCAGCTCGATCACCTTCTCCCAGCCGGCGATGGCCTCGTCGAGGTTCCCGGCGGCCTCGGCGGCCAGGGGTGCCTCGTGCTCCGGCGGAGTCGGGGCAACGGTGTCCTCAGCGGCCACGGCGATACGCGCCGTGACACCCATCTGCGCGGCGGCCTCGAGAACCTGCGTCACGATGGGAAGCACCTGTTCCTTCGCGGCTGCGCCCTGGAACAGCGGAACGGGGCGCCCACCAACGAGTGCGACGACCGTGGGCACGCCCTGGATCTGGAACGCCTGGGCGATCGCGGGTGCCTTGTCGATGTCGACCTCGACCAGCTGGAACTTACCCGCCTGCTCGCGCGCAATCTCCTCGAGCATGGCCAGTGCCGGCTTGGACTCGAGCGAACGCGGAGACCACATGATCATGATGACCGGCAGGGCCTGGGAGGTGGACATGACGTCCTGGAAGTTCTCCTCGTCCGTGGTGGTGATCAGCGGGATGTGCAGGCCCTCCCCCGCTGTGGGAACCTCAGACTGGTCGGAGGCGGGCGCGCTCGCGCGAGCCGACAGGTCGACGGCTCCGTGCGAGTCTGCGGGCATGGGCGTCGCCTCGGATGCGGGACGAGGGTCAGGCGTGGTCATGGTGTCCTCTTCGTCAAGACAGTTGGTACTCAGAACGATGATATGCGTCGTCCCCACGACTCTAAGCCGCGGGGACGACGTGTGCGCTGTGGGTGAAAATTAGCCCGGACTCGACGAGGGATCGAGCGACACGGACACAATCGCGTACTCGCCGCCAACGATCTGGGGAATTCCCCCCGCAGTCTTCGACGGAATACGCATGAGGATCGTGGCCAGGTACTCCGCGGTGGCGGTCCCCTCGACAGTCGTGCCGCCCGCACTCATCGTTGCCGTCTTACCGCCCAGGTTCATGGTCGCGCCCGCAACCGTGCGCTGGTAGGTCAGTGTGTACTTGAAGTTCGCCGCAACGAGAGCCGAGCCATCCTGGAGAACCAGGCCGGAGATCGGGTAGTCAGTCGCGGTCGCCGCGGCGGTCACGCTACCGGCCGCGCTCACCGAGGAGTTCAGATCACTGACGTTCGACAGGTAGGTCTTCGTGAAGTCGTCAGCCGCAAACTGCGAGGTGTCCTGACTGCCAGAGTTCAGCATCGTGATGTACTGAGCGAGCGCCGCCTCAGGGCTCACCGTGAAGCCCTCGGACGTGCCGGTGACGTAGGCCGAGCCGGTTCCGACGGGAGGCAGGGTCAGCTGGGTACCGCCCAGGAGGCGCGCATAGTTCGTCAGCTGGTAGTCCGAACGAGCGGAATCCTGCACGTATACCTGCAGCACGGGCAGGGCCGTCGAGGAGGACTCGGAGATGTTGAAGATCGCGCGCGGCCAGGAGTCGGAGTTCGTGATGGCCAGCGAGGCAGGCGTGAAGTCCAGGGCCTGCGGGGTCTGACCCGAGGCAGTCGAGTACGCGTACTGAGCCGTGCGGTACGCCAAGGCACCCTGCGAGACGCGTCCCGACAGGTCCGAGGCGTTCAGGGACGCATCCGCGGTGGTCATGGCATTGCCAGTCGCGTCGAGGACGGAGGAGATGCGCTCGAGGTCGAGGTTGGCGGCGCTCTGCGCCTCCTCACCCGACTGGGCGACGATCTCGTTCGAGCATGCGCTCACCCCCAGAGCGGAGGTCATGAGCAGGGCGGCCGCAGCGGCGGCGAGGGTGCGTCGTTTCATCACTTACCTTCCTGGCGGTCCTTCAGCCAGCCGGACATGATCGAGGTCCAGCCGCCCGTCGAGGACGCGTCATCATCGGGTGCCGACGTCGGCGCGGGAGCCTGCTCGGTGCCGCGCGGACGCGTCACCGGGATCAGGCCCGTGTTGAATTCCTGACCATCGACCACAACGACCTGCTCGCCGTTGTTGCGGGCCTCGCGCAGCGCGCGGCGCGACGGCAGCGTACGCCCACCACGAATGCCGGACAGGTCGATGACGCCGGTGTCGGTCGTGGCGCGCTCCGGCGGGTCCTGGTCGATCGGGCCATTGTCGAGGCCGTGGCGACCACGGCGCTCGAACGTGTCGGTCAGCGGATCCGGAACGTATTCCTCGGAGGAGTCAATGGAGGACTGTGCCTGCGCGGCGTTGTCATCAAAGGCATCAGCGGGCTCCACGGGGGCCTCGTCGCGGAGATCGTCCTCAGTGCGCTCCTCAGCCACGGCCTCGTCGGTCTCTTCAACGGGAGCTTCGTCGTCCTCGGCCTGGTTGTTACCGGAGGCGAAGGCGGAGGCACCCCACGTGGGAGCGTCGTCTGCGGGCTTCTCGTCGGCGTCAGCCTCACGCTGCTCCGTCTCAACCACGGATGGCTCGTCGGCCTGTGCCGGCTCGGACGCCGGGGTGGCTGCCGGAGCGGCTGCCGGGGCGGCCTCGCGGGCGGCGGCAATGCGCTCTGCGACGGCGGCGGAGTTGATCGAGGAGGTCTCAAGAGAGTCGGCCTTACGGCGCTCTTCGATGCGGGCCGCGCGAATCTTGCGCAGACGCAGGAGCTGCCAGCGCGTGAGGAACAGCGCGAGGGCAATCAGCGCGAAGACGCAGGCGGCAAGGAACGCAATGATCGCGAGGGTGTTGGTCTGCTCGACCTTCCAGGTCAGCGTCAGCGTCAGGTCGCCGGGGCCAGCGGCCGACGCAGCGAGAGCGGAACGACCCGACGGAACGTTTTCGAGGTCCAGGCTCACGGTGCCCTCACCGCTGGCCTGCTTGAACCACATGTCGGAGGAGGCGAGCTGCTGCACCAGGTCAGCGGAGGACGGCTCGGCGAGGGGCTGCGCGTCGGACTGGACGCCCGACTGAGCCCCGGACTGAGCCGGGGTGGACGACGGGACGCGAGACGGGCCGATCGCATCGTGCGACTCGGCCTTCAGCTTCGTGCGGTCCGACTCAATGCCAATGACCTCGGTGTAGGCGGCGTCGCCGATCCAGCCCTTGACATCCTGCGTGGTGCCGATACTCAGCGTCACAGGCGCACCCGACTTCGACGTCGCGGTGACCGTCACGTCATCCTTCACGATCGACAGCACGTTGCCGCGCGTCATGATCAGATCGGTCGCAGAGACGACCGACGAGACCTGATGCGTCGGCGGCCGCAGCACGGTCACACCGAGCAGCCCGACGAGCACGCATACGAGAGCCACAACGCCCATCGACGATGCCGCCACGTATCGCTTAAAGAGTTCCACGGTTGCTCCTCACGTCCAACACCCACACTGCAGGCATTCTTCAGGCTCCACTTTACGTGCTAACCCCGTTGACGGCCGAATTCGCACGCGGAGCAGTGATGCATCACATCCGCGCGTCACAGGGGACGCAGTCCCCGCCGCCAGCACTCCGAGTGCCAGTGACGACGTCCCTCGACCCCCTGGGGCAGACCAAACGGCGCTTCTTCGGGCCATGCGACGACGTGCGCCGTCCCCGCGGGTATCGGGCGCAGGCAGGCCGGGCAGGTGTATTCCTTTGCCGAACCGGGCAGGCGGCGCACCTGATAATCGCCGCCGTCGGGGCCGCGTTCCGTCCGCGGCACGGAGGCGAGGCGGTCCATCTGCAACGGACGCGCCTCGCCCCACGGTCGTTTCTTGCTACGTTTACCTCTCACGCAACCACAGTGCCACGTCGCCAGACGCGGCGCACGGCGAGGTCAGAGTCAACCTCGACGATGTCGGCTTTCTTTCCAGCCGCGAGCGAACCGATCGTGTCGTCGCCCAGGATCGTGGCTCCCTGAACGGAGGCCATGTACACCGCGTCGACGAGCGGAATCCCACCCTTGGTGACGGCGACGCGCACGCAGTCCATGAGGTGTGCGGTACCGCCGGCGATGGCGTTTCCCTGCGCGAGGCGCGCAACGCCATCCTTGACGATGACGTCCTGGGGGCCAAGCGTGTACTCTCCGTCGGCCATGCCGGCGGCCGCCATCGCGTCGGTGATGAGGACGACATGCTCGCGGCCGACCAGCTCGTACACGTCGCGCACGAGCGAGGGATCCACGTGGATCGAGTCGCAGATCAGCTCGGCGACGGCACCACCGCGAGCGGCATCCGACAGGAACTCGGCGATCGGACCGGTGTCGCGGTGGTGCAGCGGGCGCATGCCGTTGAACAGGTGGGTGATGGTCGCGCGCGGGCCGCGCTTGGTCTCCACCTGTGCGAAACGCTCGCGCGAGTAGGCCAGGGCCTCACGAGCCTTGACGGAGTTGGAATCAGTGTGTCCCCACGAGGGCAGCGCTCCCCCGTCGATGAGGGCCTCGGCGACCGAGCCGGAGCCGTAGGCATTCGGCTTCTCGGGAGCCAGCGTCATGGACAGCGCGTAGCCCTGGCAGTCCTCGATGAGGGTGCGCGTCAGGTCCGCGTCGGGATCGACGATAAACGTCGGATCCTGGGCGCCACAGCGCTCGTGGGAGACGAAGGGACCCTCGAAGTGGATGCCAGCAAGCTCGTCGGCCTTCGCCAGCTCAGCCAGGGTCTTCGCGCGCGCTCGCAGGACCTCGGCGGAGGCGGTCACGCAGGAAGCGACCAGGGAGGTCGTGCCGTGACGGCGATGTTCGAGGACTGCAACGAGAGCGGCCTCGGCGGTCTCGGCGTTGGGGAAGGACTCTCCGCCGCCGCCGTGGCAGTGCACATCGACGAGGCCGGGCAGGTAGGTCGCATCGCTGGCCTCGGGCGCCTCGCCCTCGTACTCGGAAACGGGACACACACGGGTAATAGTGGCTCCGTCGAACTCGATAATTCCATCCTCAACGACGGTATCTTCCAGAACCAGACGGCCACGCAACACAGAAGTAGTCATGCATTAATTGTGGCACACCTGACACTTCACTGCTGTGTCTTGGACAACCATTTCTCCCAGTCGTTAAACGCACGCGCCCCAGGTTGTTGCCGCGACTCATATCCCTTCACCATCACAATCTCGCGCCCCGGTGCTCTCACGGCCACCACTCGACCACCCTCGACGACGATCGGACGGAACATTCCGTTCTTCGCCGGACAGATCAACGCCTCCCCGGCCTCGTCTGTCAGGCAGGAGCGGTCCCTGTAGCCAACATGTAACTCATCAAACGGTGGAAGCGCGCGCATCATCTCCGCTTCGACGCGGAAGTCTTCCACGAGATCTGCGAGATCTGCGCGAGCCAGACCGCCTCCAAATTCTGCAAGGGGAAGGCCTACACTCTCCCCTGCCACGCGTGCTCCGGCCAATGCTCGACGCGCTTCGGTGAGCGTCAACCCGGTCCATCTAGCCAGGTCGGCCTCGTCGATGGGACCGTGCCCCCATGCGTAACGCGCTGCGAGGACCGCGAGGGCTTCTTCGTGCCCAGCCTCTCCCTTCGCGACCCCGGGAGCGGCCGGAAGTGAGCGCGCGTCGACGATCAGGTGTTCGCCCGCGCGCACAGGCCCCGCGGTGAGCACACCATCCAGATGGAGGCGCATGATGAGGTGGCGACGCCGTAGTCCTTCCTGCGAGGAAGAAGCCGTCACCGTGTCGATCCCATTCCTGCCCCACGCCTCGACGAGCTCGACACGGCTCACTCCCAGGGGCGAGGTCTCCAGCAGCTCACACGCAACCTGCGCTGCACGCTCGATGAGAGCATCATCGAGGCCCAGAGAAAGCGCCTGGCGCTCCCACGCCGCACGCCGGTGCCGCAGCAGGCGGCGCAGCCAATGGTGGTCGCGGGCGCTCGTGACGTGAACGGTGCCGCGCATCGGCCAGGAGCGAACCAGCTCTCCTCGCGCGAACGACTCCTCGACGCGAGCACGCGACACTCCCGTGCAGCGCGCGCCAATCGCCCATGGGATCGCGCTCGCCTGCTGACCTTGCAGAGCCGCCAGACCCTCAACGGCATCCAGCGGTGAGCGAGCTGCGGTCGCAGGTACGAGTCCTTGGGCGATGATTCTCCCCAGGCTCACCCTCAGGGATGGCTCCATCAGAACAACCGAGACTCGGGGTCATCCACCCCGCGCATCGCGTCGTAGTCCAGGACCACGCAGCGGATACCGCGGTCCTCGGCGAGAGTGCGCGCCTGCTTCGTGATCTCCTGGGCCGCAAAGATACCGGTCACGTCGCCCAGGAGGGCGTCGCGCCCCAGCAGCGACAGGTAGCGCGTCAGCTGTTCGACGCCATCGATGCCGCCCCGGCGCTTGACCTCGATCGCCACGTGATGACCGTCGGCATCACGCACCATGAGATCCACCGGGCCCACGGGCGTGGGGAACTCGCGGCGCACCAGCTCCCAGCCCTCGCCGAGGATCTGGGGCACCTGCTGGGCGAGAAGCTCCTGCAGGTGCGCCTCGACGCCGTCCTTGACGAGGCCGGGGTCGACACCCAGGTCCTCGGTGACATCCGCGATCACATCGTGGATGCGAATGATCAGCTTGTCGTCAGTCTTGTCGGCCTGAACCGTCCAGACCTGCTCGACGCCCTCCTCGTCCTCACCAGGTTCCCCCATGGAAACCGTGCAGGGTGCCGTCATCCAGTTGAGCGGCTTGTAGGAGCCGCCCTCGGAATGAATGAGGACCGAGCCGTCACCTTTCAGCATAATGACACGCTTGGCGGGGTCGAGGTGGGCGCTCAGACGACCGGAGTAATCAACGGTGCAGGTAGCAATAACAATACGCACCCCGTGAGCTTACCAATCCTGCTCACACGAGGCGCGGAGGACCGGACTCCACCCAGGAGACCAATCCGTTATATGTCAAGCGTTCGACGGCCACCTCGTAACGATGGTCACCGTACGCCAGGCGCACCTCGACGACGGAACCGTCAGCCGAGTGCGCAATCGGAGCGGAGACCTCCATGCCCCGACGCGGGATCGAATACACCGGCTTGAAGGACAACCCCACCAGCCGATACCAGGACAGTTCCTCGACGCCGTACACGCCGATGCCCGCCGTCCATCCCGAATGAACATCCGGGCGCGACCAACAGCGGAACGCGCCCAAACGCGAAACGATCCTGCGGGCGCGCACATTCATGTACGCCCACAGGATCGCCCCGCCGCACGCGAGGAGAACCGCACACCAGATCACAATCGTCATCAGGCTCATGAGGTCCTCCTCGCGTTGCGTCGACTTACTGTTCTGCCACTGTAGCGTGGTCGGCCACGACCGTGATGAAATCCGAGTCGACTGAGGCGAATCCCCCAGTGACCTGGAACGACACGACCTCGTCCGCGCGCGACACAGTCACGGTTCCCTCGCTCAGCTGAGCGAGGAGGGGCTGACGACCCGGCAGCACGCCGAGGCTTCCGTCGACCGTCGGAAACTGGACGGACGCGGCCGCGCCGTGCCACAGGCGTCCCTCGTGGGAGACGACCTCGACCTGCAAGGACTTGCCCGATGCCATCAGGCTTCCTTGGCCAGCTCGTGAGCGTTGCGCTCCAGGTCGTCGATGCCGCCGCAGTTGTAGAACGCCTGCTCCGGAACATCGTCGTAGTGGCCCTCGGCGATGCGCTTGAAGGCCTCAATGGTCTCCGACAACGGCACGGTCGAACCGGGCACGCCCGTGAACTTCTCGGCCATGTACATGTTCTGCGACAGGAACTGCTCGATACGGCGTGCGCGCGCGACGGTAACCTTGTCATCCTCGCTCAGCTCGTCGACGCCGAGGATGGCGATGATGTCCTGCAGTTCCTTGTTCTTCTGCAGGATGGCCTTCACGTGCGTGGCGACGTCGTAGTGCTCGCGGCCGACGAGGGCCGGGTCGAGGATGCGCGAGGTCGAGGCCAGCGGATCCACGGCCGGGTAGATACCCTTGGCCGCGATCTCACGGGAAAGCTCGGTCGTCGCATCCAGGTGAGCGAAGGTCGTCGCCGGCGCCGGGTCGGTGTAGTCGTCGGCGGGAACGTAAATCGCCTGCAGGGAGGTGATCGAGTGGCCACCGGCGGAGGTGATGCGCTCCTGGAGCTGGCCCATCTCGTCAGCCAGGTTGGGCTGGTAGCCCACGGCCGAGGGCATGCGGCCCAGCAGCGTGGAGACCTCGGAGCCCGCCTGGGTGAAGCGGAAGATGTTGTCGATGAACAGCAGCACGTCCTGGTGCTGCACATCGCGGAAGTACTCCGCCATGGTCAGGCCGGTCAGGGCGATGCGCAGACGCGTGCCCGGCGGCTCGTCCATCTGGCCGAAGACGAGGGCGGTCTTATCGAAGACGCCCGCTTCTTCCATTTCGCCGATCAGATCGTTGCCTTCACGGGTACGCTCGCCGACACCGGCGAACACGGAAACGCCGCCGTGGTCCTGGGCCACGCGCTGAATCATCTCCTGGATAAGGACGGTCTTACCGACGCCCGCACCACCGAAGAGGCCGATCTTGCCGCCCTGCACGTAGGGGGTCAGCAGGTCGATGACCTTGATGCCGGTCTCGAACATCTTGGTACGCGCCTCAAGCTGGTCGAAGGCCGGGGGCTGGCGGTGGATCGGCCAGCGCTCGGTGACCTCAAGGGTCTCGCCCTCTTCGAGGTTGAGGACATCGCCGGTCACGTTGAAAACGTGGCCCTTGGTGACGTCACCGACCGGGACGGAGATTGGCGCACCGGTGTCGGTGACGAGCGCGCCACGAACGAGGCCGTCGGTCGGCTTCAGCGCGATGGTACGCACGAGGTTGTCACCGAGGTGCTGGGCGACCTCGAGGGTCATCGTGAAGGTCGACTCGCCCTCACCCTGGCCGGCGAGGTTCACCTCGACGGTCAGCGCGTTGTACAGCGGCGGGATGCGGTCCGGGGGAAACTCGACATCGACGACAGGGCCGACGACGCGGGCGACGCGTCCCTCGGCGATTGCTTGTGTATCAGTCATGGTGTTACTCCGTGTCTCGAAGGGCTTAGCTCGCGTTAAGAGCGTCGGCCCCGCCCACGATTTCGGTGATTTCCTGGGTAATTTCCGCCTGGCGGGCCGAGTTCGCCAGACGCGTGTACTTGGTGATGAGCTCGTTGGCGTTGTCCGTCGCGGTGTGCATGGCGCGCTGGCGCGATGCGAGCTCGGACGCTGCCGACTGAAGGAGCACGTTGTGGATGCGGGCCTCCACATACAGGGGAAGCAGCGTGTCCAGAACAGCCTCCGCAGACGGGATGAACTCGTACTCCGGTTGGGCCGCGGACGGATCGTCCGCGAAGCCGCGTTCGGTCGCACGTTCCTCGTCTGATTCGGGGGCATCCACGACCGTCAGCGGTAGCATCTGGCGCACCTCGGGGACCTGGCTCATGACGGTCTTGAAGCGCGTGTACACGAGGTGCAGAGCGCCAACACCGGTATCGGGGTCCTTGTCCAAGAAACGCTCGAGCAGCACGGTTGCCATCTCGCGCGCGGTCTCGGGAGACGGCGAATCCGACTCGCCTTCCCACTCGCGCTCGATGGAAACGCCGCGGAAGCGGAAGTACGCCGAGGCCCTGCGTCCGAAGGTATAGACAACGGGCTCGTAACCCTCCTCGCGCAGGTCCGCGATGAGCTTCTCCGACTCGCGCAGAATGGTCGCCGAGTAGGCTCCGGCCATACCGCGATCCGATGCCACGACCAGGATGGCCACGCGATTGGTATCCTCGCGTTCCTCGGTCAGCGGGTGGTCGAGGTCCGTGTGGACCGCGACCGCCGCGACCGCCTGGGTCAGGGCCTTTTCGTAAGGCCCAGCCTCGGTGGCAGCGCGCCGCGCCGCGCCAATGCGAGACGCAGCAATCATCTCCATGGCGCGGAAGACCTTCGCGAGCGTCGTCGTCGAGGCGATGCGCTGCTTGTAGATCCTCTGCTGTCCACCCATCGCTTAGGCCTTCTCGCTCGTGCGACCGCGCGAGATCTCCTCGCGGGTTCGCTCAGCCACGACCTCGCCGTCCTCGAGTCCGGCGGCGCCACGTCCGGCGCTGATCCACTGGTGGTGGAACTCCTCGACGGCGTTCTTGAGCGCCTCCTCCGTCTCGGAGGTGAGGTCGCCGGTCGCCGCGATCGTGTCGAGCACGGTGGAGTTTGCGTGGAGGTGGTCGAGCAGGCCTCGCTCGAAGCGCAGGACGTCCTCGACCTCGATGTCATCGAGGTAGCCCTTGGTGCCCATCCAGATCGAGGCTACCTGGTCTTCCATCGCGTAAGGCGTGGACTGGGGCTGCTTGAGCAGCTCCATGAGGCGCTCGCCACGGGTCAGCTGGCGACGAGTCGCCGCGTCCAGGTCGGAGGCGAACATCGCGAAGGCGGCCATCGAGCGGTACTGTGCGAGCGTCAGCTTGAGCGTACCGGCGACCTTCTTCATCGCCTTGGGCTGGGCCGCGCCACCGACACGGGACACGGAGATACCCACGTCGACGGCGGGACGCTGGTTCGAGTTGAACAGGTCGGACTGGAGGAAGATCTGGCCGTCGGTGATCGAAATGACGTTGGTCGGAATGTAGGCCGACACGTCGTTCGCCTTGGTCTCGATGATCGGTAGGCCGGTCATCGAACCGCCGCCGAGGGCGTCCGACAGCTTGGCGCAACGCTCCAGCAGGCGGGAGTGCAAGTAGAAGACGTCGCCGGGGTAGGCTTCACGGCCCGGCGGGCGGCGCAGCAGCAGCGACACCGCACGGTAGGCCTCGGCCTGCTTGGACAGATCATCGAAGACGATGAGGACGTGCTTGCCCTGGTACATCCAGTGCTGGCCGATGGCGGAACCCGTGTAGGGGGCCATGTACTTGTAGCCGGCGGGATCCGAGGCCGGGGAAGCCACGATGGTCGTGTACTCCATGGCACCGGCGTCCTCGAGCGTCGAGCGCACCGAGGCGATGGTCGAACCCTTCTGGCCGATCGCCACGTAGATGCAACGCACCTGCTTGTTCGGGTCGCCGCTCTTCCAGTTCTCGCGCTGGTTGAGGATCGTGTCGAGGGCAATCGCGGTCTTGCCGGTCTTGCGGTCACCGATGATGAGCTGACGCTGGCCGCGGCCAACCGGGATCATCGAGTCGATTGCCTTCAGGCCGGTGGCGAGGGGCTCGTGGACGCTCTTACGCGCCATAACACCGGGGGCCTGCAGCTCGAGCGCACGACGCCCGTCCAGGTCCGTGATCTCGCCGAGGCCGTCAATCGGGCGGCCGAGCGGGTCGACCGTGCGGCCCAGGTAGCCGTCACCGACGGGAACCGAGAGAACCTCGCCCGTGCGGTGCACGACCTGGCCCTCTTCGATGCCGCCGAAGTCACCGAGGACGACGGCACCGATCTCGCGCTGGTCGAGGTTCATGGCCAGGCCCAGCGTCCCGTCCTCGAAACGCAGCAGCTCGTTCGCCATGGTGCCGGGCAGGCCCTCGACGTGCGCGATACCATCGGCTGTTTCGATGACGTGACCCACCTCTTCGGTGGCCACGTCCGCCGGACGGTAGGACTCCATAAAGGAGTCCAGTGCTCCGCGGATTTCCTCCGGGGAGATGCTGAGGTCAGCCATGAGGATTCCTAACTAGGTAAAAGAAACTAATGTGTGTGAGAGAAGTGCTAGCTGGCGATCGCGTCGCGCGCTGCACTGATGCGGCTGGCCAACGAGGCGTCGATCGCGGTCATGCCCGCACGCAGGCGGAAGCCGCCCACGACCTCGGGATCGATCGAGATCGCCAGGTCAACGTCCGTACCGTAGCGCTTCGAGAGGATGGAACGAAGGCGCTCCACCTGAGCCTCGCTCATCGGGGTCGCCGTGGCGACCGTGACGAAGAGACGGTCCTGCATGGTCGCTGCCCACTGGGCGTAGCGGCGCAGGTTATGCAGCAGACGACCGTGGTTCGAGCGTCCGACCGCCCGACGCACGAGACGCATTGTCCAGGTGCTGACGCGCTCGGCGAAGAGCTTCGAGGCGACATCGCCGCGCTCGTGTGCGTCGCCCTTGGATGTGTCCGACAGGCGCACGCGCACCTCGCGGTGGTGTGCCAGGAAGTAGCGGACCTGGAACAGCTCCTCACGGACCTGATCGAGGGCTCCCTCGGCACCGGCGGCATTGAGCACGCCGAGGATGCCGAGCACCTCGAGGGTGTCCGTCAGGTCGGCCGGATGACGCCAGTGGTCGGCGACGACCGCGTTCACGACGGACAGCGTCGCAGCGCGCACGTGCGAACCGAACGCGCTGGAGGCGAGCCCCTGCTTATCTGCGACCGACCGTGCCGGGTCGGTCACTGCACGCGCGAGACGAGTGTTCTCCTTGAACAGGTCGGCCAGGCCGAAAAAATCCTCGGCAACCCGCATTGCGTCGGTGTCGGGCGTGGCCAGGGCCGCCGCCAGCTCCTTCGCAAAGGGGACGGACTCGATCGTGCGCATCTGTGTCATCGTTTCTCCTCGACCCGGGCGGTGTCGGCCTCGAGCTCGTCAAGGAAGCGATCGACCACGCGAGAGGTCAGAGCCGTGTCGGTGAGCTGCTCACCGATGATCTTCTCTGCCAGCTCGGAGGCGAGCAGGCCCACCTCGGAACGAAGCGAGATCTGCGCGGCCTGCTTCTCGGCGAGAATCTGGCGCTGCGCACCCTCCAGGATGCGGTTTGCTTCGCCGGTGGCCTCCTGGCGGGCGGCGGCCACGATGGCCTTCGCCTCGTCGTTAGCGCGCTCACGGATGGTGTGCGCTTCAGCGTGAGCCTCGCGAATGATCTCCTCGCGCTCGCGTGCAGCGGAGGCCTGGTCGGCCTTCGCTTGCTCGGCGGCACCGAGGCCCTCCTCGATCATCGCGGCGCGCTCGTCCATCGTCTTGTAGATGCGAGGCAGCGCGTAGCGTCCGACGAGGAGCAGGACGATGAGCAGGACGACAGCCGACCAGAAAATCTCATACAGCGGCGGCAGGATGACGGCGAGGCCGCCGACCTCCTGGTCCGCAGCGGCGACAATCTGGTGCATGGCGATCACTTAACGATGAGCGGCATAACGAAGCCGATGAGGCCGAGGGCCTCAACCATGCCGGCGCCGATAATCATGTTGGTGAAGAGACGGCCAGCAACCTCGGGCTGACGGGCGGTCGCTTCCTGGTTCTTGCCGACCATGAGGCCGATACCGAGGCCGGGGCCCAGGGTGGCGAGGCCGTAGCCGATGTAGGCGAATGCTGCGGTTCCCATAGTGGTTTCCTTCTGTTAGTAACGCCGGGTGGCGTTGGGGGTCAGTGATGTTCGACGGAAAGCTTGATGTACACGGTCGACAGGATCGTGAAGATGTATGCCTGCAGGAAGGCCACGAAGACCTCGAAGCCGGTCATCACGAACATGGCGGCACCGGTCAGCGCGGAGGCGGCAGACAGGACGGAGAGTTCGTGGAGCAGAATTGCCGTCCCGAAGTAGGTCATGCCGAGCAGCAGATGTCCGGAGATCATGTTGCACAGGAGTCGCAGCGTCAGCGTGACGGGGCGAACAATGAAGTTCGACAGGAACTCGATCGGCGTGATCAGGAGGTACATCGGAACGGGCAGCCCAGGCGGGAAGAGCTGGGATGCGAAGAAGCCGCCCACTCCCTGCTTGCCGATGCCCGCACCGATGAAGGTGACGTACGTGATGAGAGCGAAGAACATCGGAACGGCGACCACCGACGAGGCGGCGATGTTGATGCCCGGGATGATGCCCGCGATGTTCATGGACAGGACACCGAAGAAGAGGAAAGCGATGAAGCCGGAGAACTTGCGGCCCGTCTTCGGACCCAGCATGTCGAGGGCGACGTTGTCGCGGATGTAGCCGGCGATGGCCTCGACGGCCATCTGTCCGCGGGTCGGAACCAGCTTGGAATTGCGCGCGACGAGGACGAGAACCACGCACACGAGCAGACCCATAATGACGCGGGCAAGCGTCAGGCGGTTGAATTCAAAGAATGTTCCCTCACCGAAGATCACGGTCGGGAAGAAGTCCTCAAGAGCCGGCTGGTGAGGGTGCTGCGTGAACGCCGGGTAGGCGGTCAGGGCAATGACGATGAGGAGGATCGCGAGGCTCACCCAATACCAGCGCGGCTTAGGCGCGGTGCGGCGAGCAGGCGCGTGATCGGACACTGAATGTGCCTCCTTCATCTCAACTCCATTGGTTTGTCTCTGCTGTCATAGCAACTTTACCCATTCTACACAGAGATGGGAGTCCCCGGCGCGCGCAAGGGTTACTCAGTGTCGTTCGGTACGTCGACGTTCATCGTCCGCTTGCGCATCATGACGACCATCTCCACGCTCGAGGAAACGATAATGGCAACAATTGTCCCGATCGCGCCGATGCGCACGTCGATTCCTAGAGCACGTGGGACGTACAGGCCAAGAGCGAGAAGTCCTATCTTCGCCGCGTACCCGCCACTGACCCATCCGATGAAACGGGAGGGGGAACGCAGTGCGCGGGAGGTGAAAAACCACTGCGCGACACAGATGATGACGATCATGAGGACGGCAAGCAGGTAGCTCATGCGGAAAGCTCCTCGTGGACGGTGTCTTCCTTGGGAAACTCTCGGGTCGTCACGGCCACGCCAACCGCCGCCGCAATGACAGCGACAAAGGCGACGCTCCACCATTGAAAGACGAGGAGACCGACGGACGGCACGCAGACGATGGCAGTCCACATCCACAGGATCGCGACGACTCCACGGTGGGAGTGTCCAGCAACGAGCAGGCGATCATGGAAGTGCGAGCGGTCTGCGACGAACGGGCTTTTCCCACGGCTCATGCGACGGATCGAGGTGACAACCAGGTCGAGGACGGGCATGAAAATGACGGACAGCGGCAGGATGAGGGGCAGCGCGGACACAATCATCTGTTGGCGGCCCAGCAGCGTCGGATCGATCTTGCCGGTGACAATGATGCCGGCGCTGGCCAGGACGAGTCCCATGGTCTCCGCTCCCCCGCCCATCATGATCGAGGATGGGTGGAAGTTAAACCAGAGGAAGCCCGCGCACACGCCGAGCAACGCGATCACGATGAGGCTTGCAGTCGTCGCGTAGGAAGCAGCTCCCATCAGTCTGGTGATGATGTAGGAGTAGACGAAGAAAGATCCCGCGCCAATCGCAATCGTGCCCGCTGACAGGCCGTCGAGACCGTCGATAAAGTTGACGGCGTTCATGATGCCGACGATGAAGAAGACGGAGACGAAGAGCCACAGGCGGGAGGACCCGAGCGTCAGGCCGAAGATCGGGAAGGACGCGAGCTGGACGCCTCCGAAGGCCATACCGCCAGCGATCAGCACCTGGCCGCCGAGCTTAGCCATCCAGTCCAATTCGATAATGTCGTCAATGATGCCGAGGATGCACATGGCGGCGGCACCGGCCATCACGGCCCATGGGACTGTTGTCGTAAACAGGGGCGCCATGTAGGGGATGCGTGAAGCGACCAGCATCGTCACGATCAACGCGATGGTCATGGCGACACCGCCCAGGCGCGGGATCGGGGTCTTTTGAAGGTCGCGGCCGCGCAGAGGGGGCAGGATGTTGAAACGCAGACACGTCCAGCGAACGACCGGGGTGAGCAGAATCGTCAGAGCCATCGCGATGGCACCGAGCAGGAGGTAGACCTTCACGAAGCGGCCCCTTCGACGGGGGCGATGGGCACGCCGGCGGTGGCACTGAGATCGTCCAGGGAGATGGTCCCAAGGCGCAGCGCGCGGGGTGCGTCGTGCGCGAAGTCAACAATCGACGAGGCCGTGGACCCCTGGGTGGGACCACCGTCGAGATAGGCGGACACCCGTGTTCCGAAGTATCCGACGGCCTGCTCGACCGAGGTCGCGGGGGGCTGACCGGTCAGGTTCGCGGAGGTGACGGCCATCGGTCCGAAGTCATGCAGGAGGCGCAGGAGAGCCGACTGGTTCGGCATGCGCACGCCGATGGTGCCGCCGGTTTCGCCCAGGTCCCACCCGAGGTCGGGGCGGGCACACAGGATGAGGGTGAGTCCACCGGGCCAGAAGGCGCGCGCGAGCGCGCGGGCGGCCTCGGGGACATCAACGCACAGCGAGTCGATCGCATCGACGGACGCGACGAGTACGGGCGGCGGCATCTGCCGTCCGCGTCCCTTGGCGGCCAGGACCGCAGCGACGGCCTCGGGGTTGGCCGCATCGGCACCAATGCCGTAGACGGTGTCGGTGGGGACGACGAGCAGATGGCCGTCGCGCAGCTCACGCTGGGCACGCGCCAGGTCGTCCTCGGTCAGGGAAGGAACGGCGCTCAGGATCGTCTCGGTGCTCATCATGCTCATTGTGTCACGGATGCCGTGGGCTTCGTCGATTCGGGCGCGCGGGCGCTCAGGAAACGACGCCTGCCAGCGAGGTCGGGCAGCGTCGAAATCTCCGTCATCCCGAGCTCGGCGGCGATCGCCGCCATGGCTTCTTCCTGCGTGGGCGAGTGTTCCATCAGCAGGATGCCACCGGGGCGCAGGAGGGTCAGCGCGCGGCGCGCGATGCGCGCGGGGATCTCGGTCCCGTCGAGGCTACCCCCGTACAGAGCGACGTGGGGGTCGGCGCTCGCCTCGGGCTGCGTGGGCATCTCATCGGCGGGCACGTAGGGCGGGTTGGTCACGACGACGTCGACCATGCCGTCCAGGTGCGCGAGCGCAGCCGGATCCGTCGCATCAGCGCGCACTAAGTGAAGGCAGGGAACACCCACAGCATCGCGGTTCTGACAGGCCAGCGCGAAGGGCTCGGCTTCCTTCTCGACTGCCCACACCTCCGTGCGTTTGGTCTCGGTGGCCACCGCCAGCCCAATCGCGCCGGAGCCGGCGCACAGGTCGACGACGCGAGCCTCGCCGCGTCGGGCAACGACCGACATGGCCTCGTCGATCGCGAGGCCGGCAAGAACCTCGGTCTCCGGGCGCACGACGAACACGCCGGGGCGGGCGGCCAGGGTTAAGCCTCGGAAGAACATGCGACTGGTGACGTGCTGAAGGGGAATGCGCAGGGCCCTCTCCTCCACCGCCGCTCGCAGTTTCTCCGCCTGATCCACGTTCAGCTCCGCCGGCAGGTCCCACTGGGACGAGGCGTCACACGCCCACTCGAGCAGCTCACGCACGTCCGCATCAACCGAGTCGATGCCAGCGTTCGCCAGGCGCTCGCGAGCCCAAGCGCGCGCCTGCACGACAGACCACGTCCCCATGTCGCCTCCGATCATGACTGCGCGGCGGCGGCCAGCCGCTCGGCCTCATCAGCTTCCTGCAGCGAAGCGATCACTGCATCGAGCGCACCCGACAGAACCGCGTCCAGGTTGTGAGCCTTGAAGCCCGTGCGGTGATCCGCGATGCGGTTCTCCGGGAAGTTGTAGGTACGGATGCGCTCCGAGCGGTCCACGGTACGTACCTGAGACAGACGCTGGGCCGAGGCCTCGGCTTCCTTCTTCGCCCTCGCTTCGGCGGCCAGGCGCGAGGCCAGCACGCGCAGCGCGGCCTCCTTGTTCTGCAGCTGCGACTTCTCGTTCTGCATCGACACGACGATGCCCGAAGGAATGTGCGTGATGCGCACGGCAGAGTCGGTCGTGTTGACCGACTGACCGCCGGGACCACTCGACCGGTAGACGTCGATACGCAGATCGTTCGGGTCGATGACGATCTCCTCGTCGTCCTCGATCTCCGGCATGACGAAAACGCCGGCGGCGCTCGTGTGGATGCGGCCCTGCGATTCGGTCACGGGCACGCGCTGCACGCGGTGCACGCCGCCCTCGTACTTCAGGTGCGCCCACACGCCCTCGTCGGGAGCGGGGGTACCCTTCGCGCGAATCGCGAGCGTGATGTCTTTGAAGCCGCCGAGCTCCGTGTGGGTCGCGCTCATCTCGGTCACGCTCCAGCCGTGCGCCTCCGCGTAGCGGGCGTACATGCGGGCCAGATCGGATGCGAACAGCGCGGATTCTTCGCCGCCCTCACCCGCCTTGATCTCGAGGATGACGTCCATCGCGTCCTCGGGGTCACGGGGAGCCAGAATCTTCACGAGTGCCTCGTGGGCAGCCGCTTGTTCTTCTTCGAGGGCGGGAATCTCGTCGGCGAAGGAGCGGTCTTCGGCAGCCAGCTCGCGCGCAGCCTCAAGGTCTCCCGAGGCGGCGGCAAGCCGATCAGCGGCGGCCTTCACGCGTCCAAGCTCGGCGTAGCGTCGACCGACTCGGCGCATCAGCTGCGGGTCCGCCAGCGTCTGGGGATCCGCCATCTGCGCCTCGACCTGCTCATATTCCTGCAGCAGGGGGCCCAGGGCACCGAGTTCATCAGTCGCGGCCACGATTCACCACTTCCTTCGTTCGATACAGTTGACAAAGCGGCGGCGCCGTCGGCCATAGGGCCAACGACACCGCCGTTGAGCTAGCCGCTCACCCTCACTTGGAGGGGCGCACGCGCTTGCCGTAGCGAGCCTCGAACTTGGCGACGCGGCCGCCGGTGTCGAGGATCTTCTGCTTGCCCGTGTAGAACGGGTGGCAGGCCGAGCACACGTCCACGCGCATCTCACCGGAGGTGATGGTGGAACGGGTGTGGAACGTGTTGCCGCACGTGCAGGTCACGACGGTGTCCACGTATTCGGGGTGAATACCCTTCTTCATGGAGTTTCTCCTGGATCGTTTGGTGCCCCGGGTCCGGACATGCAGCGTCCCCCGCATCTGGCGAGGGCTCGCCCTCCAGCACGCTAGCAGCGCCTGGGGCATGCCGGTGAACCGGTAAAGCCGACACGACATTATCGCACATGCCCCCACCCCCTTCAACGAGGGAAGGCCCCCGCGGGCGTGACATCGGCTATGGGCGAACACGACGCTCGCGCCCGTCATCCCCATCGGGAGCACGAGGCCGGCTCTCGCCGCTGCGCTTAATGCGTGCTTCCGCGCGGACCGACGTTCGCGGCCGACCTCAGGTAGTTCGCCTGAGAGGGGCCGTACCGCGAGGTTCCGTCCCACACGAGGTAGCGGTGGAGGTACGCGGGAGGCACGTAGAGCTGCGCGCCAAACGCCGTGAAGATCGCGGTGGAGTGGGCCGCACTCCCCTTGAGGTTGATACCTGCGCTATTTGCCGTCAGGCGGATCGCCTGGCCGGGGTTGTAGGTGTACGTCACGCCGGCGATCCGGTACGCGCCGAGGTAGCGCGTCTCGTTGGTGCGCAGCTTCTCCCCCGCGCCGTTCCTCCAGCGCTTGTAACGCCTCCGCCCGATCATGGACGTGTCGGCACCGAGAGCCGCCTCGATGAGGCGTACCAGGCGTACCCGGGCCTCGTCGGCGATCCGATCGAGCTGCGTGAGCGCCTCGGCAGGATCCATCTGCGCGCACTCAAGGCTCGCCCCCAGGTCGTTCGCGGCCAGGCGCTGATCATTGAGCCACAGCTTGAGGGACGCCGCCATGCTCAGGACCGCCGGCTCGGAGCTTCGCCGCTGGACAGTCTCTGTGAGGGTCTCGACGACGGTCAGGTCCTCGTACACCGGACCCAGCTCGTTGTTCCACACCGCGCGCCAGTCAGGAGCGAGCGCGAACAAATCGCGCGCGGCTATCAACGCGACGTGCGCATCCATCAGGCCGTGGAAATCCTTGACGATCGTCTCCGCTTCCCAAGCCGTTGCGGCGCTCAACGAAGCGAGGAACGGAATCGAAGCCTCCGCAGTGATGCGAGCGCGCAGATTGTCGCGCTCAGCCCGAGCGGCCTCGAGGCGCGCGCTCAGACCACGGTCGTAGCGCCCGGGCACAAGGAGCGGGCAGAAGGTACGCTCGGCCTCAAGGTGACGCTTCTCAAGCGCGTCCCATTCGTCGCAGGCCTTGCGCGTGTTCTCGCGGGCGAGGCGGCGCAGCATCCACCCGCGCACCCACAGGCCAATGCCCACCAGAGACGTCACCCACGCGTACCAGGTGGGCCACGCAAGAGCCTGCGTAGCACCGATGGAGACGGCGATGCCGAGCCACACGGGGGCCACCAGAAAGAGGGCCAGACCCGCCAGGAGTCGCGCACAGCCACGCACGCTGCGCATGACCGAACGAGGGTGCTGGGGTGCATTCCTCATCGTTTGTGTTGCCGGAGACGTCATGCCTCCACTCTGGCACGAATGGCGATCAGTTGCCCGGTATCCCGATGGGACTGAGACTCAGAAGGACGAGGAGGAGCCGGAGCCTGAGAAGCCACCCGAGGATGAGCCGTAGTCCGCTGAACTGGTCGAGGAGCTGGACGGGTCGTAGTCGACGTAGCGATCGAGGTACGTCGGGTACGCCCACACGGACACATTGTTCGACTGGAACCGACCAGTCCTCTCCGCAGCCTTGCCCGTGAGGCGAACGCCCGCAGAGTTCGCGGTCAAACGGATCGTCGAGGCGGGATTGTACTCGTGGCGGTGCCCGTCACTCACGTACGTGCCCTTGTAGAGCACATCGCTGGCGCTGACGGTGCCACCCCTGTTGGTCTCCCAGTGTTCGTAGCGCGCACGCCCCGACGAGGAGGTGTCGGCGACGAGTGCCTGTCCGATAAGCTTCGTCAGGCGCGCCCGGGACTCGTTCGCGATTCGATCCAACTCGTCGAGAGCCTGCACCGGAGTGATGTCCGCGCGCTCCAGGCTATTTCCGAGGCCGACGATGATGTCCCTCTGCTCGTTCGTCCAGCGGTTAAACGCCTCCACTGCGTTCTTCACTTGACGCTTCTTGACCCGGTTGCGCACCTTGACCGAGATGGAATCCGCCGCCAGCAGGTCTTCGAAGACCGGACCCACCTCGTTGTCCCACAGGGTGCGCCACCGTGGTGCCAGCGCGAAAAAGTCGCGGGCGGCAAAGATCGCGTCATCGGCGGCCGACAGCAGCTCAATATCTTCGAGCAGATCCTTCCTTTCGCTCGCCGCGCCGGCGCTGAGGGATCCGAAGAACCCTGGGGATCGCAGAACGGAGACACGCTCGCGCACCTTCTCGCGCTCTTGGTTGGCGCACCCGTAGCGCACGGTCAGCCCCTTGCTGTAGTAACCGGCTTCGATGATCGAGTGGAAGGCTCGATCCACCTCTGAACGGCGTTCCTCCATCTGTCTCCATGCCTCGACAATACGCACCGAACTTTCTCTCACAGTGCGACGCAGGCTGTGCCCGCGCACGAGGACGCCGATGCCCGTGAGCGAGATGAGCCACCCCATCCAGTGGGGCCACACGACTCTGTTCTCGATGCTGCGGCCCGATTCGTTCGGAATGTACGCGGCTGCCTTCGTGGCCGCCGCGACCATCCCCTCACTCCAGCGGCCCGCACGGAAGTCATCCTTCGCGGCGTCCTGAATCTCCTCTTGAACGGACAGCACCGGGGCGATGTCCTCGCCGAAGTATGTCCCCACCTTGCGGTAGGTGGGCGACACCGACAGGATCAGGTAGCCGTCGGCCCATTCATACCCATTGGGGGAGATCCACTCCTTGTGCCCAGCACGCGCGTACTTCAGGGTCGCCTCGTCCAGGTTGTCGTCCACCAGGTCATCCGTCGACAAGATGACGAGGTGGACGGGACGCGCGAACGCAACGCCGCCGAGGACATCTTGCAACGTTCGACCGTCGTGCGGCTCGAAGCTCCCCGTCTCGTCGTAAACGTTGACGGACGGAGTGACGAGTTCGTTTGCCGGCACCGTGGGGCGGGTGTAATCAACGAGGGAGAATACCAGCCACACGGGAACGAAGATCGCCATGACGACACCCAGCAGGATGCGCCCTGCACCGAGTGCCGAGCACTGCACGTCGCGTACCGTCATGTGTCCGCGTTCCTCGTTTGCCGATTCGGTCGTCGTAGAAGTCATACAGCCACTCTGACACGACGGTCAGGTTCGCGCTCGGCGGTTCAGCCGCTTTCGAGACAGGAAAACGGGGCAAGCGTCTATCGTTCAGGTCGACGAGGAACCGTCACCGCCCTCATCCACGTCGTCGCTCAGGTATCGATCGAGATACATCGGCAGCAGGTAGACGGGCGAGCGGCCAGCCGTCAGGACACCGGTAGCCGGGGCTGGCATCCCTTCGAAGTCAACACCCGCAGAGTTTGTGATCAGTCGGATCGTGGCTGCCGGGTTGTACTCGACATCATTGTCGGCCTCCTCGCTCCAGTAGCATCCGTCGTACTCCGCGTTCGCCGCGCTCAGGCTGATGCCCTCCCCCTTCCACCGCGCGTAGCGTCGCCGTCCGAGCGACGAGGTATCGGTTGCAAGAGTCGTCTCAATGAGCTCGGCGGTGCGTGCTCGCGCCTCGTTGGTCATCCGGTCGAGTTCTTCCAGTGCCTGAGCGGGATCGATCTGCCCGCCCTCAAGGCGTTTACCGAGGTCGCTCACCGTGTCCTTGTTATCCCCCACGCGCTCCCGAAACGCCTCAATCTCCGCCAGAGTGCCCGGGTCCGTAGTGGCTGCTTCGAGGCTATCCGCGACGTCGTCAAGCACGTCCATGTCTTGGATGATCGGACCGACCTCGTTGTCCCACACCTCGCGCCAGCCGGGCGCGAAGGCGAACAAGTCGCGCGCCGCCATGATCGCGGCATCCGCGTGCGCCAGGCGTTCCATCCGCGCAAGGATCTCATCCCCCGCGCCGCTCGACGTCTCGCTCAGCGACGCGAAGAAACCCGGTGACCTGTGCGCGGCGATCCGAGCACCAACCCTGGCGCGTTCAGCTCGGGCGTGCTCGTGGCGCGCCGTCAGTGCACTCTCGTAGTGTCCAGCGCCGACGAGCGTGGAAAACACGCGCTCGACCTGCGCCCGCTGGCTCTCCAATGCCGCCCATTTCTCAGCGATCGACGCTCGTTTCTGGCGTCCCGAGCGTCGAAGACCGGCACCGCGCGACAGCACGCCGATTCCGCAGAGCACCATAACCCAGCCGGTCCAATGCGGCCAGTCCAGCCCATCCCCGACCCCATGAAGGGCCCGATCATAGAATGCGATTCCCAGCTGAAGGGGAGCCACCAGCACGAGAAAGAGGCCAAGGATGAGGCGCGCACATCCGCGCACAGTGCTCCAGGATCGGCGCGAGTTCTCCTGTGTCGCCTGCGCATTGATCGGATTCGGTGCCATGTTCACCATGCCCCAAGTCTGACACAGGCCCTCATCAGTTGTCCGGTACTCAGGCGCGCACCGATAAGAGAGCGGGGCGAGCGGCTCTCGCCACTCGCCCCGCTCTCACCCGTCGATCACTCGGAGGGCGTCGTCTTCTGGATGAGCATGAGGAACTCAGCGTTGGATTGAGTCTCCTTGAGCTTGTCGAGGACAAGCTCAAGGCCCTGCTGCTGATCGAGGGTGCCCAGGACGCGGCGGAGCCTCCACATGATGCGCAGCTCCTCGGGCTTGAAGAGCAGCTCCTCGCGACGGGTGCCCGACGCGTTGAGGTCGATCGCGGGGAAGATACGGCGCTCAGCGAGCTGACGCGACAGGCGCAGCTCCATGTTGCCGGTGCCCTTGAACTCCTCGAAGATCACCTCGTCCATCTTCGAGCCCGTCTCCACCAGGGCGGAGGCGATGATCGTCAGCGAGCCACCCTCGGAGATGTTGCGGGCGGCACCGAAGAACTTCTTCGGCGGGTACAGCGCGGACGCGTCCACGCCGCCAGAGAGGATGCGGCCCGAGGCGGGCGCAGCAAGGTTGTAGGCACGCGACAGACGCGTGAGCGAGTCAAGAAGGACGACGACATCCTGGCCCAGCTCGACGAGGCGCTTGGCGCGCTCGATCGCGAGCTCGGCGACGGTCGTGTGGTCCGATGCAGGGCGATCGAAGGTGGAAGCGATGACCTCACCCTTGACAATCGAGCGCATGTCGGTGACCTCTTCGGGACGCTCGTCCACCAGGACGACCATGAGGTGCACCTCGGGGTTGTTCAGCTCGATAGCCTTGGCCATCTGCTGGATGACCATCGTCTTACCGGCCTTGGGCGGGGAGACGATGAGGCCACGCTGGCCCTTGCCGACGGGGGCGACCAGGTCGATGACGCGCGGCGTGTAGGCCTTGGGAGAGGTCTCCATGCGCAGCTGCTCGGAGGGGTAGACCGGCGTCAGCTTGCCGAACTCGCGGCGCGCCTGCGCCTGCTCGATCGTCATGCCATTGACGGAGTCGACGCGCACGAGGGCGTTGTACTTCTGGCGCTGGCGTTCGCCCTCGCGGGGCAGGCGCACGGCACCGGCAACCGCATCACCGGCGCGCAGGCCCCAGCGACGCACGTTGCCGAGCGTCACGTAGACATCGTTCGGGCCGGGCAGGTAGCCGGAGGTGCGCACGAAGGCGTGGTTCTCCTGGATGTCGAGAATGCCGGCGATCGGCGCAAGGTTGTCCTCGCCGCTGCGCGCGGGACGGTTCTCGCGGTTCTCGCCGCGGTTCTCGCGGTTCTCACGGCCCTCGCCGCGGTTCTCGCGGTTCTCACGGTCGCGACGACCACGGCGGCCGCGTTCACGGCGAGGGCGACGAGCCTCGGTGTCATCGCCGTCGGGCAGCTCAATGTTCAGAACGGTCTCGACGACGGCCGTGTCGGGTTCCGGGGTGGGCTCGGTGCGCTCGGCGGCCGGCAGCGGCAGGTCGAGGGTGACGTGCGCAGGCTCGACGGCACCCTGGCTCACCGCGCGGCGGCGGCGCGAGCGTCGCGGAGCCTCGGCCGGAGCATCGGAGGCGAGAGCCTGCTCCGCAGGCTTATCGGAGACCGGCTTCTCGGCCTTATCAGCCTTCTTCTTGGACGAGGCAGGTGCTTCCTCTCGGGGAGCCGTCTCCTGCGGGGTCGAGGCGCCGGCACCGTTGCTCAGCAGCTCGATCAGCTGGGGCTTACGAAGTTGGGAGATGCCCTTGAGGCCGCGGGAGGCGGCCAGAGCCTTCAGCTCAGGCAGCTTCATCGCCGACAGCGACGCGGTCGTCTCGGCGGAGGGTTCGTTGCTCACGAAGTGATCCTTACTGGAATGCGCCCACAGCGGGCGAGGTGATTGCTCAAGCACACGAAAAAGCTTGATCAGGAAGATGCGCGAAAGAGGCGCATCACGAAGGCCGAAGTCGAACAGTCGTCTCGACCTGAAAAAAATATAGCAAGACCGCCAGCCCGCTGTCGATTAGACGGCACGGCTGGCGGTGCTTGCGCAGAAACTCACAGCGCGCAAACGCTCAGAATTCCACCTTTGACAGGCTTCCGCGGGTAATCTGCACGCCCTGGGGCGCCACCCCCATCGGGACGACTCGCCACCCGGCGGCTGCGGCGTCTCGGCGGATATCGGCGCCGATGGACTCCAGAGAGAGGACTGTGGGACCCGCGCCGGAGACGACGGCCGCGAAGCCGGCACCGCGCAGCCAGTCGACGAGGGCGAGGGAGGGCTCCATCGCGGCCCGCCGCTGCTCCTGGTGCAGGCGATCGCGCGTGGCCTCCATGAGGAGCGAGTGCAGGTCCACTCCCCCGCTCGCCTGTGCATTGCCCGAGAGGACGGCAGCCAGCAGAGCACCGCGGGCAACGTTGAAGCTCGCGTCGCCGTGTGGCACGGTAGCAGGTAGCGCGGCACGCGCGGCAGCGGTGCGCAGCTCAAAGTCCGGGATGAAAGCGACCGGGTGAATGCCATCGGGCGGCGTCAGGCGCACGCTGCCGACCTCGGAAGTCCCCTCATTCATCCAGGACACGGTGGCACCACCGAAGACGGCGGGAGCGACGTTGTCGGGGTGGCCCTCCATGTGGGAGCCGATCTCGAGGATCTCCTGGCGGCCGAGAACGTCCGCGTCCCCGATGAGCGCGCGCGCCAGCGTCACGCCGGCGACGATGGCGCTCGCAGAGGAACCCAGGCCTCGGGAATGGGGAATGCGATTCGTGCAGTGCATGCGCACGCCCACCTGGGGCGCGCCGACGCGGTCGAGCGCGAGGCGCAGGGCGCGCACGACAAGATTGTCCTCGCCCTGCTCGACGTTTCCGGCTCCCTCACCCTCGACGACGACCGAGGTCGCCCCCGTCGTCGCGTGGACCGAGACCTCGTCCCACAGCTCCAGGGCGAGGCCCATGGAGTCGAATCCGGGTCCGAGGTTCGCGCTGGTCGCGGGAACCTTCACCGCAACGAAATCATCACGCAGGCGCACGTCACTCACCCTCGACACGGATCGTGGAGGTCACTTCGCGCACGGCGTCCGACACGGACAGCGCGCGGGCGACGGCGCGCAGGTCGGCCTCGCGGGCACGGTGGCTGGTCACGACGATGACGCAGGCACCGGGCACCTCGTCGTTGCGCTGGTGCACGGACTGGATGGAGACGCCGTGGCGGGCAAAAATGCCGGCCACGTCGGACAGGACGCCCAGGCGATCCTCGACCTGCAGACGGATCTGGTAGCGCGTGTACGTCGAGCCGGGATCGAGGATCGGCAGGTGGGCGTAGACCGACTCGCGCGGGGCGTGCCCACCGAAGGCGCGGTGATGCGCCGCGGCGACGAGATCCGACAGGACCGCCGAGGCGGTGGGAGCGCCGCCCGCACCCTGGCCGTAGAACATGAGGCGACCCGCGGCCTCACCCTCGACGAGGATCGCGTTGAAGGCACCGTCGACCGAAGCGAGAGGGTGATCGGAGGGAACCTGTGCGGGATGGACGCGCATGGCGACGCCCTCGCGTCCATCCTCGCCGATGCGACGCTCGGCGATTGCCAGAAGCTTGATGGTGTGGCCGACGCGAGCGGCCTCCTCCATGTCTTCCGTGGTGATGCTCGAGATTCCCTCGACCGCGACATCGTCGATTCCGACGCGCGTGTGGAAGGCCAGGGACGCCAGGATGGAGCACTTGGCTGCGGCATCGAAGCCCTCGACGTCTGCGGTGGGGTCGGCCTCGGCGAAACCGAGGTCCTGTGCCTGCTTGAGAGCATCCTCGTAGCTGAGGCCCTTGGTGCTCATCGCGTCCAGGATGAAGTTGGTCGTGCCGTTGACGATGCCCATCACGGTCGTGATGCGGTCGCCGGCGAGGGACTCGCGCAGGCCGTACACGACGGGGACGGCACCCGCGACGGCGGCCTCGTAGTAGAGGTCAGCGCCATTGGATGCGGCGGCCTCGTACAGCTCGGGGCCGTGCGCGGCCAGAAGGGCCTTGTTGCCCGTGACGACCGAGATGCCCTGGTTGAGGGCGCGCAGCACGAGGGTGCGGGCGGGCTCGATGCCGCCGATCAGCTCGACGACGAGGTCCATGTTGTCGATCGCCTCCGCCGGGTCGGTCGTCAGCAGCTCGCGGTCGATCGGAGCGTCACGCGGGGCATCCACATTGCGGACGAGGACGCGGCGCACCTCCATTTCAGCGCCCGAGCGAGCGGCGAAATCCTCGCGACTGGACTGCAGGATGCGAATGACCTGGCTACCGACGGTTCCGGCTCCAAGAACGCCAACTCCGAGGACGGGACGGGGTGCAGACATAGGACTTTTTCTCCTTTGTGGGACGGGCACTGATACCAGTGTAGGTGGTCAAAGGCCCCCTCCCCTAACGGGGACCTTCGTCCTATAATTGAGGCGCGAGAGACTTTCGACCCACACCCCTGAGACACAGAACATAGATCGATGGGCGAAACAGGTTGTCTGGTCCGCATCGACCGTAGGACAATAGACCCAAGCGCCGGAATCCGGCGCACTGACGGAGCGATGCTCCCAACGACCGTCCCCACAGGGAAACGGAAAATCCGAGAAGAGGAAGAATGACGACAGCAGACCAGAAAGCCTGGGAAGGTTTTGTCAAGGGTAACTGGTGCGATGAGATCGACGTCCGCGACTTCATCCAGCTGAACTACACCCCGTATGAGGGCGACGCCTCGTTCCTGGCTGGCCCCACTGAAAAGACCATGCGGGTCTGGAACACCCTCGAGGAAAAGTACCTCTCCGAAGAACGCAAGGTGCGCATCCTCGACGTTGACACCGACACCCCGGCCGACATCGACGCCTTCAAGCCCGGTTACATCTGCGAGGACGACAACGTGATCGTCGGCCTCCAGACCGACGCTCCGCTCAAGCGCGCGATGATGCCGAACGGCGGCTGGCGCATGGTCGAGACGGCCATCCACGAGGCCGGCAAGGAATACAACCCCGAGGTGAAGAAGATCTTCACCCAGTACCGCAAGACCCACAACGACGCGGTCTTCGACATCTACACGCCGCGTATTCGCGCTGCTCGTTCCTCCCACATCATCACCGGCCTGCCGGACGCCTACGGCCGTGGCCGCATCATCGGTGACTACCGCCGCGTGGCCCTCTACGGTGTTGATCACCTCATCGCCGAGAAGCAGAAGGACAAGGATCGCTACGCCGACCAGCCCTTCTCCGAGCACTGGGCACGCTACCGCGAGGAGCACTCCGAGCAGATCAAGGCCCTGAAGAAGCTGAAGAACCTGGCACAGTCCTACGGCTACGACATCTCCGGCCCGGCCACCAACGCGCACGAGGCCGTGCAGTGGACCTACTTCGGCTACCTGGCTTCCGTGAAGTCTCAGGACGGCGCCGCTATGTCGATCGGCCGCCTGTCGGGCTTCTTCGACTGCTACTTCGAGCGCGACCTGAAGAACGGCACGCTCGATGAGTCCGGCGCGCAGGAGATCATCGACGCCCTGGTCATCAAGCTGCGCATCACCCGCTTCCTGCGCACCGTCGCCTACGACCAGATCTTCTCGGGCGACCCCTACTGGGCCACCTGGTCGGACGCTGGCTTCGGCGACGACGGCCGTACGCTGGTCACCAAGACCTCCTTCCGCCTGCTCCAGACGCTGGTGAACCTTGGCCCGGCCCCCGAGCCGAACATCACCATCTTCTGGGACGAGAACCTGCCCCGCGGCTACAAGGAGTTCTGCGCCCGCATCTCGATCGAGACCTCGTCGATTCAGTACGAGTCCGATCCGCAGATCCGCGCCCACTGGGGCGACGACGCCGCCATCGCGTGCTGCGTGTCCCCCATGCGCGTCGGCAAGCAGATGCAGTTCTTCGGCGCCCGCGTGAACGCCGCCAAGGCCCTGCTCTACGCCATCAACGGCGGCCGCGACGAAATGAGCGGCAAGCAGGTCATGGAAGGCTACGAGCCCGTCCAGGGCGACGGCCCCCTCGACTTCGACGACGTGTGGAAGCGCTACGAGGAGATGCTGGACTGGGTCGTTGGCACCTACGTCGAGGCCCTCAACATCATCCACTACTGCCACGATCGCTACGCATACGAGGCCATCGAGATGGCTCTGCACGACGCCGAGATCGTCCGCACCATGGGCTGCGGCATCGCAGGTCTGTCCATCGTCGCCGACTCGCTGGCCGCCATCAAGTACGCGAAGGTCTACCCGATCCGCGACGAGACCGGCCTGGTCGTCGACTACCGCACCGAGGGAGACTTCCCGACCTACGGCAACGACGATGACCGCGCCGACGACATCGCCGCGACCGTCGTCCACACCGTCATGGACAAGATCCGCGCGATCCCCATGTACCGCGACGCGATCCCGACCCAGTCCGTCCTGACGATCACCTCGAACGTCGTCTACGGCAAGGCCACCGGCGCCTTCCCGTCGGGCCACGAGAAGGGCACCCCCTTCGCCCCCGGCGCAAACCCGGAGAACGGCATCGACACGCACGGCATGGTCGCCTCCATGCTGTCGGTCGGCAAGCTGGACTACAACGACGCGCTCGACGGCATCTCGCTGACGAACACGATCACCCCGCAGGGCCTGGGCCGCTCCAAGGAAGAGCAGATCCAGAACCTGGTCGGTATCCTCGACGCCGGCTTCGTCCCCGACGATTCCTGCGCCTACGACGGCACCAAGGGCTACTGATCCACCATCGGCGGGGATCAACTCGTATCCCTATGTTGATCCCCGCCACCCAACCCGTGGGTGAGGCCGCGACCCGGCCTGCCCAGCCGGCACCGCCGGAGTCTCACAATTAAGGAGAAATGTTATGGCAACCAAGACCTACGAAGAGCGTCTCGCTGACATGAAGGCCGCCCGCGAGGAGCGCGGCGACAAGGATGGCCTGTACCACGCGAACATCAACGTTCTCGAGGAGTCCACGCTGAAGGACGCGATGGAGCACCCCGAGAAGTACCCCAACCTGACCGTTCGCGTTTCCGGCTACGCCGTTAACTTCGTCAAGCTCACCCGTGAGCAGCAGCTGGACGTCCTGTCCCGCACCTTCCACCACTCGGCCTGATAGCTGATTGGAGTGGGGCGTCGGGCAACGCTCGGCGCCCCACTACTATGTCTGCCCTCGTCGGCGCACGCCGCTGACGATCCACGGCCTCGTTCCCATCACGGCCACCGCGCCCACTCAACCGCGAAGAAGGAATCATGTCGCAGCCCCTCGCTCTCCCCACGTTCCGCGAGCAGGATTTCCAAGCTCCCCAATCCCGTACCGTCGGCGCTGGCGTCGAGGGTCTGGAGGAGATCACGGACCTGGAGCGCTCTGAGCGCCTGCGTCGCATGCGTGAGGGCACGCTGGGTTCCATTCACTCCTGGGAGCTCGTTACTGCGGTTGACGGCCCCGGCACGCGCATGACGGTTTTCCTCAACGGCTGCCCGCTGCGCTGCCTGTACTGTCACAACCCCGACACATTCCTCATGAAGGACGGCGCTCCCGTGTCCGACACGGAGCTGCTCTCGCGCATTGCCCGCTACCGCCGCATTTTCCGCACGACGAACGGCGGTATCACCCTGTCCGGCGGCGAGGTCCTCATGCAGCCCCAGTTCGCCAAGCGCATCCTCATGGGAGCCAAGGAGATGGGCGTGCATACCTGCATCGATACCTCCGGTTTCCTGGGCGCGAACTGCGACGACGAGATGCTCGATGCCATCGACCTGGTGCTCCTGGATGTCAAGAGCGGTAACGAGGAGACCTACAAGAAAGCAACGGGACGCGCCCTGGCACCCACGATCGAGTTCGGCGATCGCATTGCCGCGCGCGGTGGCGCGACGCGCATCTGGATTCGTTTCGTCCTTGTTCCGGGCCTGACCGACGACCCCGAAAACGTCCGCCAGGTCGGCGAGATCGTCTCCCGATGGAAGGACGTCATCGATCGCGTTGAGGTCCTCCCCTTCCACCAGCTGGGCAAGGACAAGTGGCACTCGCTGGGTCTGGAATACCATCTGGAGGACACGAAGGCCCCCACGCCCGAGGCCACCGAGGAGGTCCGCAACTACTTCCGTTCGCTGGGCTTCGAGGTCCACTAACCTCTATGAACTCGCCGGGACCCCGGGAGGAAGCGGCTTAGGCTCGCTCCCCCGGGGTCCATGTGTGTCCGCAGGCACCCCACCCGCGCTCGGAGATGACCCGCTGGGCCTGCGCTGCGTAGGGCTCGGCGAGGCGGTCAACGTAGAGCGTGCCCTGCAGGTGGTCGTATTCGTGCTGGAAGATGCGCGCGAGCCAGCCGCGGGCGTGCACTTCGATGGCGTTGCCGTCCACGTCGTAGCCGCGCAGGACCGCGCCGAGCGCGCGGCGTAGGGGGTAGCCGTAGCCAGGCACTGATAGGCAGCCCTCGGATTCGCGCGCCACGTCGGGTTCGTCGGGCAGGATAGCGCCCGCTCCCTCGATGTCCCACACGAGGTCGAGCGTGGGGTTGACGACGACGCCACTCAGGGTCGTGTTGAAGCCGCGCGCGGGTCCCTCGTCGAGCTGGAGGACGTCGCGGTAGTAAGAATCGAAGGAGCCGGTGCCGCCGTAGCTCCACACGAAGACCTGGGAGCCGACGCCCACCTGGGGTGCGGCAAGGCCGACGCCGGGCGCGGCGCGCATCGTCTCGATCATGTCGGCGACGAGGTCGCGCAGCTCCGAATCGAAAGACTCGATCGGGGCTGCGACCTGGTGCAGGACCGGTTCGCCCGTGATGCAGATCGGCAGGATGCTCATGCGTGATCTCCCGTGTGTGCGATGACTCCGACGCCCGCCGCTTCGATCGCGCGCGGGGTGGTGGGGTCTAGGTCTTTGATGACGCGGGCGGGGTTGCCGACCGCGATGCTGTTGGCGGGGATGTCTCGGGTGACGACGGCACCGGCTCCGATGATCGAGTTTTCGCCGATGGTCACGCCCGGGCACACGACGACGGAGCCGCCCAGCCACACGTTGTCTTCGAGGGTGATCGGCGCTGAGGACTCCCATTTCGCTCGACGAGGCCCGGGCTCGGTCGGGTGGATCGCCGTGTAGAGCGAGCAGTTCGGGCCGATGAGCACGTCGGCGCCGATGACGACCGGGGCGACGTCGAGCACGGTCAGGCCGTAGTTGGCCCAGGAACCATCGCCGATGGAGATGTTGTACCCGTAGTCGACGCGCAGGGGCGGTCGAATATCGACGTCCTGCCCCACATGGCCGAGCACCTGGGCAAGCAGGTAGCGGGCGATGTCCGGGTCGGTGGGATGCGCCTGCTCGTAGAGGCTCAGGAGACGAACTGCGCGCTTCGTGAGCGCGGAGAGTTCATCGTCCGCGACGTAGTAGTCGCCGGCTTCCAGGCGCTGCGCGGGCGTGCGCTCGTCGTCGCGGAATCGGGGATCGTCGAAGTTCGTTCCCGGAGAGATGGTCATGCGACCAGGGTAGTCGAGGCCCTCTCGAGGCGGGGGGCGCGGCGCGCGTCCAGGTGGCCGAGGAGGGCGCGCAGCTGGGAGATGTCGGCGGCGGGATCCTCGGGATGCCACTGCACGCCGATGACGGGAGCGTCGATCGACTCGATGGCCTCGATCGTGCCGTCGGGGGCCTGCGCGCTGACCTGGAGGCCGGGCGCGAGCCGTGCCACGCGCTGGTGGTGCGCCGACGAGATGACCAGCTCGGAGTCGGTGAGGACGGGAGCCAGAGCACGCCCGAGGTTCGTTCCCTCACCGACGCGAACGCCGTGGCGGATGAAGCGATGGTCGGACAGGATCCGGTTGTTCGTGTGCGTGCCGTGTGCGCCCTCAATGTGCTGCTCGAGCGTGCCGCCGAGCGCCGTGTTAATGATCTGCATGCCGCGGCAAATGCCCAGGAGCGGGGTGCCCGTGCGCACGGCGTAGTCGACCAGGGCAATCTGTCCGCGGTCAGCGCGGTACCAGTGGCGTCCCTCGCCCTCGTAGCCCTGGGTGGCGCCGTACAGGCTGGGGTGGACGTCCTCGCCGCCCATGATGATGATCGCGTCGGCGTGCTGGGCGCGCAGGGCGGCACCCTCGGCACCGTCTTCCTGTGCGTACTCGCGGATAACGTTCCAGTTAGGCAGCGCGGCCTCAAGAAGACGATCCCACAGGCGCATGCAGATGTTGTTGTATGCCTCGTCCCCCGGGCGTGCCGGCAGGACGTTGGAAATCAACAACGTCGGCTTCGTGTGGTTCGTCATGGTCCCTATCATTGCAGTCTCGCGGCCACCGCGCCGGGTGCGTTCACGGGGTGGCCGATTGTGACAGCGCGGGTCCGTCCTCCGAACAGCTTGAGTACGCCGCTTCCCCACGCACGACGAGGCCGGGGCGGATCCGTGCGTTCACGCCCTCTCAGCCCCGGCCTCGTCCATCGGTGGTCAGTTCTCGTTCGCGAAGCGGTCCACGCGGGCGAGCAGCTCGGCCTTCTCATCGTCCGTGATCCACGCGATCTCGATGGAGTTGCGGGCGATGCGCTCCAGGTCCGCGCGGCCGAGGTTGAAACGCTGGGCGAGCGCCAGGTAGTTGTCTCCGATGTATCCGCCGAAGTAGGCGGGATCGTCGGAGTTGACGCTCACCTTGACGCCCGCGGCGGTCAGCTCGACGATCTCCTTACCCTTCATTTCCTCGGTGACGAAGGAGTTGGACAGGGGGCACGAGGTCAGGCCGATGCCGTGGTCGCGGGCGTAGGCGACCAGCTCCGGATCCTCGACGATGTTCGTGCCGTGGTCGAGGCGCTCGGCACCCAGCTCAGTCAGGGCCGCGCGAATGTTGTCGATTGAGCCAACCTGGTCGATGTCGCAGTGCATCGTCACGTGCAGGCCGGCCTCGCGGGCCAGGGCAAAGACTTCGGCAAACTTCGTGGGCGGGTTGTCACGCTCGTCGGAGTCAAGCCCGACGCCGATGAACATGTCCTTGTAGGGCAGGGCCGCTTGGAGGGTCTCGAGCGCGGACTGCGCGCTCATGTCACGCAGGAAGCACAAGATGAGGTCGGCGGACAGGCCGGCCTCGCGGGCCTCGACAACGGCGCGGTAATAGCCGCGGATGACCGTCTCGATGGCGATGCCGCGCGTGGTGTGGGCCTGCGGGTCGAAGAAGCACTCGGCGCGCAGGACACCGTTGGCGCGGGCCCGCTCGAAGTAGGCGGCGGCCAGGTCGTGGAAGTCGTCCTCGTCCTGGAGGACGTCCATGGCCGGGTAGTAGACCGCCAGGAAGGACGTGAGGTCATTGAACTGGTAGGTGGCGCGCACCTCCTCGACCGTGGACTGGCCGATGTCGACGCCGTTCTTGCGGGCCAAGGCCAGCTTCAGATCGGGCTCAAGGGTGCCTTCCAGGTGCAGGTGCAGCTCGGCCTTGGGCAGACCGAAGGCGAAGTCGCAGGTCACGTCGGTGCTCATGTGTCCTCCACAGATAACGGGGCGGGTCTCGCGGAACAATTGTCCCACTCCACCCGCCCCGCGCTCAGGGAGGCCATATCGCGAACGGGGACGATGCTCGCGCCCCGCCCAGCGTGTCAGGCTACTGGGCTCAGGCCAGCGCACCCATCGGGTCCCACGCCGGCAGGTGCAGCGGCTCCTCGGTGATAGCCGCGCGCAGGTCGGCGGGCAGGTCGTCCACGTGCACGGCCACCTCGAAGACGTTGGCGTCGAACCAGGCGGCGTCCATCGTGAAGAAGCCCTTGTCGCCGCGGTCCTCGCCCCAGGAGTTCTCCACGCGGAAGCGGCGGGCGTTGCCCTCCTCGTCGATGTCGACGCCGGTGAAGAGCATCGCGTGGTTCATCGCGGACTCGCCGGTGTTGACGCGCTGCTCCTTCGAGGTGGAGAAGTCCACGCCGAACAGGTTGTCGAAGTCGTAGAGGCCGTCGACGAACAGGCCGGACGCGCGGTCGGACTGTTGGCTGCAGTCAGCGCCGAACCAGACGGCGCGGCCCGAGGCCAGGATGGAGGCCGTGATCTCGCGGATCTGCTCGACGGGGGTGTTCACGTAGAGGATCGGGCGGCCGCCGACGACGTTGCCCATGTGGTCGACCGTGAGGGTGTGGCCCTTGGGATGCTCGGCGCGCGGGTCGTCCACGAGGCACACGTACTGCGTGAGGTCCACGTCCACGTAGCGGGAGTAGAACTCGCGCGGGGTGAGGATGCCGTCGCGGTGGAACTCACCCTTGTCGTCGCGCCACTCCCACTCGAAGGAGGCCGGGGGTTCGCCCAGGCAGATGACGAGGATGCGCCACACGTCGGCCAGAGCGGCCTCCTTGACTTCGAGGATCTCCTCCTTTGAGGCTCCGTCCTCAACGAGGGAGCGCAGCTCGAGGGCAGTGCGGCGCAGGACGACCTTCAGGCGAGCGTTCATGGGAGCGGTGTGGCTGGAGGACTCGGTCTCGGGCATTGCGACCTTGGGGACGAGGCCGTGCTTGAGATACAGGGACACTGCCATGTCCCACTGGCCGCCGTCGGAGAGGACATCGCCGAGGAGGAACTGCAGGAGGCGGCCGTCGAGTTCTTCGGTCTTCGCGGTGGCGATGATGTCGGTGAGGAAGAAGTTGGCGCGTTCGAACTTGTCCCAGAACAGCACGTAGTTCTGCGAGAACTCGAAGTCCTTGAGGCCCAGGTGGGTGCGCGCGGTCGAGCGCAGCAGGTTCAGGGAGGAGAAGAGCCAGCAGCGGCCGGACTTCTTCTGTGACGTCACCTTCCAGTCGTCCACCTTGTGGGATACGACCGTGGGGGTCGCGACCACCTTGGCGCGGTCGAAGGCGACCGGCTCGACGCCGGCGTGGGCGACGGCGTTGCGTGCGACCGCGCGGGCGGAGTCTGAGGATGCGTGTAGGGAGGCGACAAATTCGTCGGTGATCTCGTGTGCCATGGGCCGAGGCATTCCTTTCAATCGAGAGTCATTCTCTATAAGGATACGCGCTCACAATGACCCAGACGACTCACGTCCATTTAGAATGAGTGTTATTCATATTCAGTGAATGCGAAGGAGCATCAATGTTGGATCGTGGCGCGTCGGGGCGCGAAATCGCTCTGCAGGCCGGGGACTACGAGGCGCGGATCGTCACCGTCGGCGCCGGATTGGCTGGCCTGCGCTACCGCGGGCACGAGCTCGTGGTGCCCCACGGCGTGGGCGAGTGTCCCCCGGGCTATCTCGGCAAGGTGCTCATGCCGTGGCCGAACCGCGTCGCCGGAGGCTCCTACTCGTGGGAGGGCACGTCCTACGATCTCCCCGTCGACGAGCCCGCATTCGGGACGGCCCTGCACGGTTTCGTGACCTTCCAGGAGTGGGACATTGTCGAGGCCGGCTCCTCCTCGGTCCTCCTGCGCACCCTCATCGCGGCGCGCTATTCCTACCCGTGGACGCTTCTTGCGTCCGCCCGCTACAGCCTGGATGCGGAGGCGGGCCTGAGCATCGAGCTGTCCGCGACGAACATCGGTGAGGGCCCCGCCCCCTACGGCGTCGGTTTCCACCCCTACCTGGCCGTCGACGGGCTACCGGCAGACGAGCTGGAGCTCGAGAATCCCGCCGCCATCATCTACGAGGCCGACGCGTCCATGATCCCGGTAGCCTCCCATGACGTGGCCTCCTTCGGGCTGGACTTCCGCTCCCCCGCTCTCATTGGTGAGTCCCAACTGGACCACGCATTCGCCGGCCTGCCCGAGGGGACGTGGGCCGTGACGCTGCGCGACCCCGACTCCGGCGTGGGCGTCTCCCTGTCCTCGGACGCGCGCTGGTTGCAGGTCTACTCGGCCGACTACATCGGCCGCGTGGGCGTGGCCGTCGAGCCGATGAGCTGCCCGCCCAACGCCTTCAACTCCGGTACGGACGTCGTCGCCCTGGGCGCGGGCGAGACCCACACGCTGAGCGCGCGGATCGCGGCAACGGGACCGATAGCTGACAAACGCGTGGTACAGTGAGCGCACAGTTACGAGGAGGTAACACCGATGTCGCACGAGCATAAGTTCTTAATCTCGATGACAGTTCTCGATCATCTTGGTCGTCAGCTATATCGGAACTTCATCACCGTTATTGGCGAGGCAATTTCAAACGCGTGGGATGCCGATGCTAGAAACGTTTGGATCGAACTCGATCGATCTAGCCAAACATTGTCAATCCTCGATGACGGACACGGCATGTCATCCGAGGATCTCGACAAAAAGTTTCTTAAAATCGGATATACAAAACGCGGAAGTGAAGGCACAGAACGATTTAGCGCAACTGGGCGCCCATATAT
>OFCU01000074.1_pt1 | contig 60056 bp, 49 predicted proteins | sample 1520851 | NCBI WGS metagenome assembly OFCU01 (sample SAMEA2699040, study PRJEB24076) | metagenome | reverse complement strand
TCCACGAGGGCAAGGAGAAGATCGAGAGCTTCCGTGAGCGTATCATCGGCCGTTATGCCGTGGGCGATGTCCTCGACCCCGTCACCGGCAAGGTTATCGTTCCCGAAGGCAAGATGATCGACCTCTACGATGCAAACGACATCGAGGCCGCAGGCATCACCAAGCTGAAGATCCGCAGCCTGCTGACCTGCCGCGCCAAGATCGGCGTCTGCGCACACTGCTACGGCAGCGATATGGCAAACGGTGAGCCCGTCCAGCTGGGCGAGTCCATCGGCGTCATCGCTGCAGAGTCCATCGGCGAGCCCGGTACTCAGCTGACCATGCGTACCTTCCATACCGGCGGTATCGCATCTGCTGAAGATATTACTCAGGGTCTTCCCCGTGTCGAGGAGCTGTTCGAGAGCCGCCGTCCCAAGAGCATGGCCATCATGAGCGAGATCTCCGGTGTCGTCTCTCACGACGATACCAAGAAGAACGTCGTCGTCAAGGTCACTGGCAAGGACGAGAACGGCGCTGAGGTCGTCAAGAGCTACTCCATCCCGTTCACCCAGCACGCACGTGTGATGCCGGGCGACCGCGTGGAGAAGGGCGACATCATCACCCGTGAAGGCGTCCTGTATCCTCAGGACATCCTGGCCATCAAGGGTCTGAGCGATGTTCAGAACTACCTCATCAGCGAGGTCCAGAAGGTCTACCGTCTGCAGGGCGTTGAGATCAACGATAAGCATATCGAGGTCATCGTCCGTCAGATGTGCCGCAAGGTCCGTGTGACCGACTCCGGTTCTTCCGACCTCATCGGCGGTGCTCTGGCAAACCGTCTGGAAGTCGAGAACATCAACGCCGAGCTGCAGAAGCGCATCGACGCCGGTGAGCAGGGCATCAAGCTGGTCGAGTATCAGCAGGTGCTGCTGGGCATCACCAAGGCTGCTCTGGCAAACGAGTCCTTCCTGTCTGCCGCCTCCTTCCAGGAGACCACCCGCGTGCTGACCGAGGCCGCCATCAAGGGCAAGGTCGATCCGCTGGCCGGTCTGAAGGAGAACGTCATCATCGGTAAGCTCATCCCCGCAGGTACCGGTCTCCCGGAGGTGCGTGAGGACCTGAAGCGCCGTGAGGAAGAGCGCGACGCCGAGGTCGCCGCTGAGCTGGCAGCTGCCGCACGGCAGTAAGCTTCCCGTCACAGTTCTCTTAAAGTAAATATGAGAGCCGCTTTTGTGGAGAGTATCCGCGAAGGCGGCTCTTTTTATGTAAGCAGGAACGAAAGGCTCTCCCTTTGGAAGAGGCTTGAGAGAACGATTTTTTGCCCTAAAAGACAGCAAAAAACCTTTCGGCGAATAAAACAAAAAAATATTGGAAAAACTGTTGACATTCCTGATGAAAACGGGTATTATATAACTGTTGCGCGTCCCACACAGGGATAGTGCGGCAAAAAAGTCGGAAAACATCCGATGTTCATCATTAAGAAAGGAGAAAACCAATGCCTACTTTTAACCAGCTTGTACGCAAAGGCCGTCAGGTCCTGGCTACGAAGAGCACTGCTCCCGCACTGCTGAAGACTTACAACTCTCAGAAGAAACAGTATTCTGATCTGAACAGCCCCCAGAAGCGCGGTGTCTGCACTGCAGTCCGTACCATGACCCCTAAGAAGCCTAACTCTGCTCTGCGTAAGGTCGCCCGTGTCCGCCTCACGAATGGTATCGAGGTCACCTCTTACATTCCCGGTATCGGCCATAACCTGCAGGAGCACTCCGTCGTGCTGATCCGTGGTGGTCGTGTTAAGGACCTCCCCGGTGTGCGTTACCACATCATCCGTGGCACTCTGGATACCCAGGGTGTTGCAGGCCGTAACCAGGCCCGCTCCAAGTACGGCGCAAAGCGTCCTAAGGCCGGTGCTGCAAAGAAGTAATTGAGGAACGAACCGCCATAAACGGCTTTCCATTATATAAATAACAAGTCCGCAGAAACGTGCGGAGGGCAACAGTTTATGTAAGGTCAGCTCTTTGTGACACAACGGGAGTTTTATTACTTTCGAGTACCGATGATATCATTCTGTGAAGGAGGGAAGAAAGATGCCTAGAAGAGGTAACATTGCTAAGCGCGATGTCTTAGCTGATCCTATTTACAATTCCAAGATGGTCACCCGTCTGGTCAACAGCGTCATGCTGGACGGCAAGAAGGGCGTCGCTCAGAAGATCGTTTACGAGGCGTTCTCCATGATTCAGGAGAAGACTGGCAACGATCCTCTCGAGACTTTCGAGAAGGCGATGGAGAACATCATGCCCAGCCTCGAGTGCAAGACCCGCCGTGTTGGCGGCGCTAACTACCAGGTCCCCCTGGAGGTCAGCCCCGCTCGCCGCGAGACTCTGGGCCTGCGCTGGCTGACTGCTTACAGCCGCAGCCGTGGTGAGAAGACCATGGCCCAGCGCCTGGCTGCTGAGATCATGGATGCTGCCAACAACACCGGCAACGCCGTGAAGAAGCGCGAGGATACCCACAAGATGGCCGAGGCCAACAAGGCTTTCGCTCATTTCCGTTATTGATCTGTTCTGTAGGAGGTTAATTTCATGGCTACTCCCAGAGAAGTTTCTCTTCAGATGACGAGAAATATCGGCATTATGGCCCACATTGATGCTGGTAAGACCACCACTACCGAGCGTATTCTGTACTACACCGGCATCAACCACAAGATCGGCGAGGTTCACGACGGCGGCGCTACCATGGACTGGATGGTTCAGGAGCAGGAGCGTGGTATCACTATCACCTCCGCAGCTACCACTTGCTACTGGAGCCACTCTGAGACTCAGAAGGACCCTGTTGCATTCAAGAAGAATCGTCACCGCATCAACATCATCGACACCCCGGGCCACGTTGACTTCACTGTTGAGGTCCAGCGTTCTCTGCGCGTCCTGGACGGTTCTGTGACCGTTCTGGCTGCTAAGGGCGGTGTCGAGCCTCAGTCTGAGACCGTCTGGCGTCAGGCTGATGAGTACAAAGTCCCCCGTATGGTGTACGTCAACAAGATGGATACCATGGGTGCTGACTTCTTCCGCTGCATCAAGATGCTGCACGATCGTCTGCACGCCAACGGCGTGGCCATTCAGCTGCCCATCGGTCAGGAGGATACCTTCCGTGGTATCGTTGACCTGGTCGATATGAACGCTGAGGTCTACTACGACGATATGGGCAACGATATGCGCACCGAGCCTATCCCCGAGGATATGCGTGAGCAGGCTGAGGAGTATCGCAACACCCTCGTTGAGGCTGTTGCCGAGAACGACGAAGAGCTCATGGAGAAGTACCTCGAGGGTGAGGAGATCACCCGTGAGGAACTGAAGGCTGCTATCCGCAAAGAGACCATTGCGAACACTCTGGTCCCCGTTGTCTGTGGTTCTTCCTACAAGAACCGCGGCGTGCAGAAGCTGCTGGACGCTATCGTTGACTATATGCCCGCACCTACCGATGTCGAGGACATCAAGGGTGTGAATCCTGAGACCGAAGAGCAGGAGACCCGTCCGTCTTCCGACGACGCTCCCTTCGCAGCTCTGGCCTTCAAGATCGCTACCGACCCGTTCGTTGGTAAGCTGGCATACTTCCGTGTCTACTCCGGTAAGGTCGAGGCAGGTACTACTGTCTACAACTCCGTGAAGGACAGCAAGGAGCGTATGGGCCGCATCCTGCAGATGCACTCCAACCACCGCAAGGATATCGACTGCTGCTATGCAGGTGATATTGCTGCTGTTGTTGGTCTGAAGAACACCACCACCGGTGATACTCTGTGTGATGAGAATCATCCCATCATTCTGGAGTCCATGAAGTTCCCCGAGCCCGTTATCCGCGTCGCCATCGAGCCTAAGACCAAGGCCGGCAACGAGAAGATGGGCATCGCGCTGGCAAAGCTGGCCGAAGAGGATCCTACCTTCAAGACCTACACCGACGAAGAGACTGGTCAGACCATCATCGCCGGCATGGGCGAGCTCCATCTGGAGATCATCGTTGACCGTCTGCTCCGTGAGTTCAAGGTCGAGGCGAACGTCGGCGCACCTCAGGTCGCTTACCGTGAGACCATCCGCAAGGAGGCCAACCAGGAGACCAAGTACGCTCGTCAGTCTGGTGGTAAGGGCCAGTACGGTCACGTCAAGATCAAGATCGAGCCCAACGAGCCCGGTAAGGGTTATGAGTTCGTCAACGCCATCGTTGGCGGCGCTATCCCGAAGGAATACATCCCGGCTATCGACAACGGTATCCAGGGTGCTATGAAGTCCGGCGTTCTGGCAGGCTATCCTGTCGTTGACGTCAAGGTCACCCTGTGGGATGGTTCTTATCATGAGGTCGACTCCTCTGAGATGGCCTTCTCCATTGCAGGTTCTATGGCCTTCAAGGATGCTATGCGCAAGGCTGATCCTATCATCACCGAGCCCATCATGAAGGTCGCTGTCATCGTTCCCGATGAGTATCTGGGCGATGTCATCGGCGATCTGAATGCTCGCCGTGGTCAGATCCAGGGCATGGAGGCAATGGCTGGCACCCAGCGTGTCAACGCATTCGTTCCTCTGGCTCAGATGTTCGGCTACGCCACCGACCTGCGTTCCAAGACCCAGGGCCGTGGCCAGTATGTCATGGAGCCGTCTCACTACGAGCCGGTGCCTAAGAACATCGCTGATCAGATCATCGCAGGCCGCACCAAGGGCTGATCGTTGAAAAACGGATAAAGATTTTGCCGGGGTAGTGTAGCTCCGGCAAAATTTCCTGTAAAACACTTGATTTTACAGGTGGAATCTAGTAGAATAGTTTTGCAATGCAATTCTGTATTAGCAGGACTGTTGTAACCAATATCAAAACCTAATTTAAGGGAGGATATTCCAATGGCTGAAAAGGCAAAGTTCGACCGTTCTAAGCCGCATGTTAACATCGGCACCATCGGTCACGTTGACCACGGCAAGACCACTCTGACCGCTGCTATCACCAAGTACCTGGCTCTGAAGGGTGACGCAGACTTCATGGACTACGCCAACATCGATAAGGCTCCTGAGGAGCGTGCTCGTGGTATCACGATCAACTCCGCTCACGTTGAGTATCAGACCGACGCTCGTCACTATGCTCACGTTGACTGCCCGGGCCATGCTGACTACGTCAAGAACATGATCACTGGTGCTGCTCAGATGGACGGCGCTATCCTGGTCGTTGCTGCTACCGACGGTCCCATGCCCCAGACCCGTGAGCACATCCTGCTGGCTCGTCAGGTCGGCGTGCCCTATATCGTTGTCTTCATGAACAAGTGCGATATGGTCGATGACGAAGAGCTGCTGGATCTGGTCGAGATGGAGATCCGTGAGCTGCTGTCCGAGTACGACTTCCCGGGCGACGACACCCCGATCATTCGTGGTTCCGCTCTGAAGGCTCTGGAGTCTGACTCTAAGGATCCCGATGCTCCCGAGTATGCTTGCATCAAGGAGCTGATGGACGCTGTCGATACCTATATCCCCAACCCCGATCGTGAGGAGGACAAGCCCTTCCTGATGCCCATCGAGGATGTCATGACCATCTCTGGCCGTGGTACTGTTGCTACCGGTCGTGTTGAGCGTGGTATGGCCAAGGTTGGCGATGCAATGGAGATCGTCGGCATCAAGCCTGATCGTCTGAGCACCACCATCACCGGTCTGGAAATGTTCCGTAAGTCTCTGGACTTCGCTGAGGCTGGCGATAACATCGGCGCTCTGCTGCGTGGTGTTGACCGTACCCAGATCGAGCGTGGCCAGGTTCTGGCTAAGCCCGGTTCTGTCCATCCCCACAAGGTCTTCGAGTCTCAGGTCTACGTTCTGACCAAGGACGAAGGCGGCCGTCACACCCCGTTCTTCTCCAACTATCGTCCTCAGTTCTACTTCCGTACCACCGACGTGACCGGCATCATCACCCTGCCGGAAGGCACCGAGATGTGCATGCCTGGCGATAACGTCATGATGCACGTTGAGCTGCTGACCCCCGTCGCTATGGAAGAGGGCCTGCGTTTCGCTATCCGTGAGGGTGGCCGTACCGTTGGTTCCGGCGTCGTCGGCAAGATCATTGAGTGATTTTGTCCTTGAACGTCAGTTCTAAGGCGAACTAAGCACTTATAAAGACCTTCCCATTCCGGAGAGTGGGAAGGTCTTTTTTGTTTGCATCCTCTGCCTTTCCAGACAGAGGATTTTTTGCGGCGCATAGCACAACTTTATGGTTTACAAAGATTGGTTGTCGTGGTATACTGGCGATGAAAGAACAAGCAGCACTGGAACTTGGTTTGGACCGACGTGAGCTGTCGGACACACTGACGAAGGAGCTGCTGGACAGGCAGAGGAGGTCAGCGACGATGGCGTTTGATTATAAGAAGGAATATAAGGCACTCTACCAACCACCTCGTGAGCCGCAGTTTGTCACCGTGCCAGCCATGACCTTTGCCGCAGTGCGGGGGCAGGGCGACCCCAACGACCCTACAGGCGAGTACAAAGCAGCCATCGAGCTGCTGTATGGCCTGCTCTACACCATCAAGATGAGCAAGAAGGGCAGTCACCGGGTGGACGGTTACTTTGACTTCGTAGTGCCTCCGCTGGAAGGGCTGTGGGAACAGACGGGGACCGGGAAGGAAAGCTTCCACTGGACATCCATGCTCCGCCTGCCGGAGTTCGTGACCCGGGAAGAGTTCGACTGGGCGGTCCGGGAAGCGACAGCCAAAAAGAAAAAGGATTTCTCCAAGGTCGAGTTCTTCACCTACGATGAGGGCCTCTGTGTCCAGTGTATGCACCTCGGCTCTTACGACGACGAGCCGGAGACGCTGGCCCGGATGAATGCCTTTGCGGCAGAGCAGGGCTATGCGGTGGACTTCTCTGAGACGCGCTTTCACCACGAACTCTATCTCTCCGACCCCAACCGCACCGCGCCGGAAAAGCGGAAGACCATCCTGCGACACCCGCTCAAATCAAGCTTGTAATCCAGTCCCAAGGCCGCTATAATAGAAGAAAAAGCCGCTGTCTGGCGGCGGAAAACGAGGAATGGATATGAAGCTTCCCGAGAAGAAACAGCGCTGGGTCTATCATGCAGAGGCTCTGCCGCAGGCGGCAGGCGAGGGCGTCACCCGCCGGGTGCTGGCTTACACCGACGGCCTGATGTGTGTGGAGAACACCTTCGAAAAGGGGGCCGTGGGCGCACTGCATCACCACCCCCACACCCAGATCACCTATGTGGTGTCGGGTGCGTTCGATTTCACGGTGGATGGCGTGACCCACACTGTGAGGGCAGGGGATACCATTCTGAAAGAGGACGGCGTGGAGCACGGTTGCGTCTGCACCGAGGCCGGCATCCTGCTGGACATCTTCACCCCCATGCGGGAGGATTTTGTCTAAAATAAAATGAGCCGCAGCCCATCCCACCGGGGAAAGGCTGCGGCTCGTTTTTATGCACTGAAACTCAGGCGGCAGTGGAAGAAGCGGCCTCGGAGGAAGCAGCCTCAGAAGATGCAGCCTCGCTGGAGACCTCGGATGCGGCCTCAGAAGAGGAAGCCTCGCTTGCAGCCTCGGAGGAAGCGCTGTTCTCCTCAGCGACAGCGGAGGAAGCGGAGGTCTCGGACTGAGCAGAAGCAGCCTCAGAGGTAGAAGCAGCAGTAGAAGAAGAGCTGCCGCAGGCAGTCATGCTGACAGCCAGGACCAGAGCAGCAACGGTAACACAAACATTCTTGAGTTTCATATCGAAAATCTCCTTGCTTTTGAAAAAATAGTTTCGCGGAAGGCTGTACAGGTGAAACCTTTCCGCAAAAAGATATTCTAGTCCGTTTTCGAAAAAAATCAAGCCCTTTTTTGACAAAGATTCTATTTACCGAAGAGATTCTACACTTTTGTTATAACTTATCGCCAAAAGTCAAAGATTTTTGACGTGCAAAAATGAAACACTCCGGGCTTTTCCGGGAGAGAAAAACATGGTATAATGGAACCTATAAAAGAGAACGATGGCAGGTCTGGTTACAAAGCTGCAGAAATGAATCCCGCAAATCATGCGGACGATATTGAGGTGGAACGATATGGACATCAAAAAAGTTGCAGTTCTGGGAGCCGGTGCGGTCGGCTCTTATGTTATCTGGGGGTTTTCGGCCCGCAGGGACATTGAGCTTGGCGTGGTGGCCGATGGCCCGCGCGGCGAGCGCCTGGCAAAAGAAGGCTGTGCCATCAACGGCAAAATCTACCGTCCGGCGGTCTGGACGCCGCAGGAGGCGCATGACGCCGACCTTCTCATCGTTTGCCTGAAATACGGCGCACTGCCCGGCGCACTGGACAGCATCAAAGCCGTCACTGGCCCCCATACCACCATCATGAGCCTAATGAACGGCGTGGACAGCGAGGACATCATTGCCTCTGCCGTGGGTGGGGAGCATCTGCTTTACTCCCTCATCAAAGTGGCGTCCCACAAGGAGGCGGACGGCTTCCATTTTGACCCGGCGACCACCGTTGGCATCATCTTCGGCGAGAAGGAGCCGCCCTGCGACAGCCCCCGCGTCAAGGCTGTGGAGGCCCTGTTCGGCGGCACAGAGCTGCACTTCCGGGCCACCGACTGCATCCAGGAAGAGATGTGGAGCAAGTTCCGCCTCAACGTCTGCAACAACCTGCCCCAGGCCATCCTCGGCGCAGGCGTAGGCTGCTACCGTGACAGTGTCCATATGAAGGCCATCAGCGACGGCCTCCGCTGTGAGCTGGAAGCCATTGCCGCAGCCAAAGGCATTGACATGCAGAAGGTGGATGCCGTGTCCGGCAAGGGCTGCGCCGTCAAGCCCTCGGCCCGCTACTCGACGCTGCAAGACCTCGACGCCGGACGCCATACCGAAATCGATATGTTCTCGGGTACGCTCATCCGGATGGGCAAAGAGCTGGGCATCCCGACGCCCTACAATGAGTTTACTTATCACATGATAAAAGCGCTGGAAGAAAAGAACGACGGTAAGTTTGATTATACCAGCCCGAATCAGGAAATGACATGGGCAAGATAACGGAGGAAATGCCGATGAATATTACGGTCTATCTGGGGGCCAATGAGGGCAGCGACCCGGCCCTGAAACAGGCGGTGGAGGAACTGGGCCGCTGGATCGGCGAGAGCGGGAACGCGCTGGTCTACGGTGGCTCCCGCAGCGGCCTGATGGGGCGTCTGGCCCACAGCGTTCTGACGGCGGGCGGCGAAGTGACCGGCGTCGAGCCCCAGTTCTTCATCGACTCCGAGGTGCAGTATGACGGTCTGACCAGGCTCATCATCACGCAGGACATGACCGAGCGCAAGACCAGGATGATAGAGCTGGGCGACGCCTTTATCGCGTTCCCCGGCGGCACCGGTACGCTGGAAGAGATCGCCGAGGTGATGTCCAAGGTCTCGCTGGGCCATCTGGACGCGCCCTGCATCCTCTACGACCTCGACGGCTACTACGCCGGCCTGAAAGCTCTGCTGGCCCACATGGTCGAGATGGGGCTGTCCAGCCCCGAGCGGCAGAGCGGCATTTATTTTGCAAAAGATCTGGACGAGATAAAGAGCATCCTGAAACGGGCATAAGAAAAGCGCTGGAAGCGGTGTAAAGGCTTCCAGCGCTTTTTATATTGTCTGCTTACATGGAGATGACGCCCAGCGCGTTTGCCACCGAGCTGATGAGGATGATGGCCGCGAAGATGGGGCAGAGGTACTTTATCATAAAGTTGAAGATGCGCTTGCGGTGGAAGGGCTTGCCGCACAGCGTGACCTCTTCCTCGATTTTCTCCACACCGATGACCCGGGACACCAGCAGGCAGGTGGTGATGGCTGCAATGGGCATCATGACGGAGTTGGTGAGGAAATCGAAGAAGTCAAGGAACTGCATCCCAAAGACCGTGAACCGGGCCAGAGGGCCGTAGCCCAGAGCCGACAGACTGCCCAGCACCAGCATGATGATGCCGATGAGGACGGTGGCCTGCTTACGCTCCCAGCCCAGCTCGTCCTCGAAGGTGGAGACAGCGCTTTCCGTCAGGGCGATGGAGCTGGTGACGGCGGCGAAAAGCACCAGCGTGAAGAAGAGAATGCCCACCACGGTGCCGAGGCCCATGCTCTCAAAGACCTTCGGGATGGTGATGAACATGAGGGCCGGGCCGGCCTGCAGGGTGTCCGGGTCGCCGCCCGAGAAGGAGAAGACCGCCGGAATGATCATCAGGCCCGCCATGATGGCAATGGCCGTGTCGAAGATCTCCACGTTCTCGGTGGACTCCTCGATGGAGACATCCTTCTTCATGTAGGAGCCGAAGGTGACGAGGATGCCCATTGCGATGGAGAGGGAGTAGAACATCTGCCCCATGGCGGTCACGACGGTCATCCAGGAGAAGTTGGAGAGATTCGGCACGAGGAAATACTTCACGCCCTCCAGCGCACCCGGGCGGGTGACGGAGTAGCCCGCGATGATGACAGACAGCACCACGAGAATGGGCATCATCACCTTGGAGACCCGCTCCACGCCGTTGCGCACGCCTGCAAAGATGATGGCAAGGGTGAAGATGGTAAAGAGGACAAAGCATATCTCTGCCGAAGCGCCGCTGGAAATGAAGGCCGAAAAGTAGCCGTCTGTGGCCAGCTCACTGCCGTGGCCGCTGACGTAGTCGGCCAGATACCGGATGACCCAGCCGCCGATGACCGAGTAATAAGGCACGATGAGGATGGGGATGATGGCGTTTATCCAGCCGCCGAAGGAGCGCCTGCCCTTGCGGACGGCGGCGAATGCGCCCACCGGGCTTTTCCTGGTCATCCGGCCCAGCGCCGTTTCGGCCACGATCATGGTGTAGCCGAAGGTGAAGGCGAGGATGATGTAGATGAGCAGGAAAATGCCGCCGCCGTACTTTGCTGCGAGGTAGGGGAAACGCCAGATATTGCCGAGGCCTACCGAAGCGCCTGCCGCCGAGAGGACAAAGCCGATCTTGCCCGAAAAGGCGCTTCGCTTGTGCTGATTTTTGTTCATTAGATTCTCCTCTTTTCACAAATTTGAATAAGTCCAGTGTAACACTGCCACAGGTGGGATTCAACAGATTTTCCGACAAAAACCGCGAAATGCATCGAAAGAATCGAACGGCAGCATTAAAAAATAAGCACAGAGGCCCAGAGACCTCTGCGCTTGAAGATGCAGATTCAGTCCACTACCGGCACATCCAGCCCGAATTCCAGCGGGCGGAAACGGGGGCAGACGTTCTCGGTGATGCAGATGACCGACGCGGCCAGGCGGCTGCCGATCTCACAGGACTGGGCCAGATTCTTGCCGTAGGTCAGGCCGATGACCGTACCGGCAAAGAAGGCGTCGCCTGCGCCGGTGGTGTCGATGACGTCCACCTTCTTGGCGGGTACGACGCCGCACTCGCCGGTGTGCTTGGCGTACACGGCACCCTGACCGCCCATGGTCACCACCATGCTGGTCATGTTGGCGCTGTGGACGTTCCGGGCCAGTACCTGAGCCATCTGGCTGGGGGCGAGATGCTCGTAGTCGTCTGAGAAGAGCAGACCGGCCTCCTGCTGGTTGCAGACGAAGCAGTCGATCTGCTGCAGATAGTCGCGGCGCTCCATGGCGATGCTCATGTTGGAGACTGCGGCAAAGACCTTCTTGTTGTATTTCCTGGCATAGCGGAGCACCTGCTTGACCGTGTCTTTCTCGAGATCCAGCTCGATGGCGATGGCGTCGCAGTCCTTGAAGATCTCGTCGCCCTTCTCCTCCAGCAGGGTGGTCAGCGGGGTGGTGTCAGGGCGCTTGGAGATGGCAGCGTGGACGTCGCCGTCGTTGTCAAAGATGGCCAGCCAGGTCCCCATGCCATCGGGAACCTTCTGGATGTACCTGGTGTTGACCTTGTGATTGTCCAGTTTGTCGATGACGTCCTGGCCCATGCCGGTGTCGTCCACCAGACCCACGAAGGTGGGGCGCAGCTCCACATTGGCGATGTCCTCCGCCACGTTTCGGCTCACACCGCCATGCACCTGTTCAATGCGGCCGGCATTCCGTCCGCCGGGGATGTAGGTGGAGAGGGGATAGCCCTTGATGTCTACGAAAACTGCGCCGATGACTACGATTCCCATATTTGAAATTCCTTTCCTGAATAAGAACTCTCTTTGACTTCTATCCTATTTACGCTTCTTCTGCCTTTTGCGCCCGAATATCGTCGCCCATAAAGAGGAAGGGGACAAAAGAGGAGAGGCGGCTGGAGATTTTTTCGGTGTAGAGCTTTTCCAGCAGAGCGCCGTCGGTGATGTTGGTGGTGACGATGGTGGGCAGCTTCGCGCCCAGACGGTTGTTCAGCAGGCTGTAAAGGGTGCTGATGAGGAAGCTGGAGTTGAACTCGGAACCCAGGTCGTCGAGGATGAGCAGGTCGGCCCCGGCGGCGGTGCGCAGGAGCATCTCTTCCTCCCCGGCGGGGTCGGAGCCGAAGTGCAGGGCCTCGAGCTTCGAGAAGAAGTCGGGGCTGGACACATAGATGACGTCGAAGCCCTTTTCCAGCACCTCTCCGGCAATGGCCAGAGCGGCATGGGTCTTGCCCAGACCGGCGTTGCCGAGGAGCATCAGGCTCTCGCTGGTGGTATCGAATTCGTCGGCGTAGCCGCGCAGGTCGTCCAGAAGGGTGGACATATAACTCCGTATCGGCTCGCCGAGGGAGGCGTCCATCCGGGCGGGGTAGTAGCGCAGCTCCATGGTATCGAAGCTGGAAATGGAGAGGCTGGACAGAGCCTCGATCTCCGACCGGCGGAGCTGCTGCATCACCTTGTGGACGCAGCTGCAGGTGCGTCCGTCCACAATGCCGGTGTCTTCGCAGAGCCTGCAGGTGAAGTGCGGCTCCAGTGCGTCGGCGGGACGGCCGCTGGAGGCCAGCAGGTCGGCCAGCTTTTTGCGGGCATCGGTGAGGGCCGCAGCGGCATCGGTGCGGTCCTTGCCCGCCGCACCGGCCAGTGCGCAGCGGATTCCCCGCACCCGCACCTCTTCTTCGGCGTGGCGCAGCCCGGGGACAGCAGCCTCGGCCTCAGCGCGGGCGTCCTCCGCCTTGGCCCGTGCGGTCTGACGGCGGCGGGCGACGGTGCGCAGGGCTTCCTGATACAGTTCGTTTTTGGTACGCATAGTGTCTCCTTATGCCGGGGGTCACTCGGACTTTTTCTTGAGGGTGCGGCGGCGGGCAGCGTTCTTGAGGAAGTCGTTGCCGCTGGGGGTCTCGCGGTCTACCCGGATGTTCCGGCTGGCGCCGGCAGCGGCCACCGGAGTGCGCACATCGTGGATATTGCGCAGACCCTTGGCGTTCCAGGTCTTGAGGATGCTGTTCCAGTACCACAGGTCACGCTTCGGCCCGGCCTGCACAGCGGCCTCCTGCACCATGGCGTCATCGTAGCCGTAGACCTCATACCACCGGGCGATGGCTTTCCGCCCGCCGAGGGTGAGCTCGCTGTCCGGGATGCCCAGCAGGGAAGCGACGTACTGCTCCCGAGTCTGGCGGAGGGCCAGCAGCTTGAGGTGGGCGTCGGCCTGTTCGCCGGTCTCCACGCCCTCGGCCCGCCAGACTTTCAGCTCGTGGAGGACGGCGGCCATCGTCCGCTTGCCCCGGCTGGCCACATAGGCCACGCAGAGCATGACGGTCTCGGGGGCAAAGCCCTCCTGTACGTAGAGGTTGACCAGCTTTTCCATCTCGCTGTGAGTCAGCGGGCGGGCAAAGCCGGTCTGAGCGCAGTCGATGAGGCTCGAGATCATGGGGTCGGTGCGGCTTGCGGCGGCGATCTCCGCCCAGGTCATGGGGGCAGGAGCGGAGGGCTCTGCTCCCGGCGCGGCGTTCTCGTCGTAGCGCTCGAGAAGCCCCGCACCGGCCCAGAAGGAGAGGGCGCTTTCGGCAGAGATGCGGCTGCGCAGTTTAAGGTCAGCACAAATTTTTTCGGGGTCGGTGACGCCGGTGGCCAGCACATACAGCGCTACCCGGACGTTGTATTCCTCGGCGATGCCCAGCTTGGAAAAGATGAGCTGCGGCACCGGGATGGTGTCGCCCTTGAGCTCTTTGAGACGGTATATCATTTGCTTTCCCCGCTTTCTGCGTCCTCGTCCTTCGGCGGCGGTGACCAGGGCTCACAGTCCAGGATGGAGGGCCGCTGCTTCCAGAGCGCCAGGTCAGTGCTGTAGACAGAGGACAGATACTCTGCCGCTGCGGCCCGGCCCTCGTCCGTCAGTGGAAAGACCATCTGCCGGCGCAGGGCGGGGTCGGTGCGGTCCAGCGCCCAGGGGTCGGGCCAGATGTCCACCGTGAGGATGGCTTCCTCTTTCTGCGCGCCCTCGCCGCCGTCCGGGTCAGGCACGCTGCGCTTGCCGGGCGAGAGCAGATAGCGCATCCCGTCTTCGTTGCCGCTGTATTGATTCTTGCACTTGAAATAGTGCAGAAGGGGTACAAAAATCATGACGTCCCTCTCAGTTTTAGACTTGCTGAAATGATAAAAGCGCCAATTCTTGACGAATCAGCGCTCTTTTTGTGGAGCAGGATACGGGACTCGAACCCGCCGCCTACTGCTTGGGAAGCAGTCGCTCTACCGGATGAGCTAACCCTGCGTTTACTTATTTATTGTAGCAAAGGACACGGTTTTTGTCAACCGCTTTTTGGCTCGATTTTGGTCGGAACCAGAAACTCCTCTGTCGGCAGCGTAGAAGATCAAATTTTACTTTATAGCAATTCAACTTTTTCATGCAACAGCAACAGCGTTGAATTGCATATCGCAAATCTGCCGTTTCGATAGGCACTATTTTTGAAAATTGCGATAAACAAAAAGACCACCGTTTTGCCCGCAGGAAATAAGGGCAGGACGGTGGTCTTTTGAACGGACTGTGAATTACAGCTCAACCAGAGCGCGCTTGAGGTTCTGGGCGATCTGGTCAGGGCAGCTGGTGGGGCGGGGGCCGCAGGTGGTGCCTTCCATGCGGGCGATGGCGTCCTCAGCCTTCATGCCCTTGAGCAGGCGGCTGATGCCCTTCAGGTTGCCGTTGCAGCCGCCGATGACCTCGATGGACTCGATGGTGTGGTCATCGTTCAGCACGATGTGGGTCTCCTTGGAGCAGGTACCCTTGTTGGGGTAGCTGAAAGACTTGCTCATATTCAAACTTCCTCTCTTTATATCCGACTGACAGGCGAGCGGACTCGCATAGCATTTTTATTATATACTTGTCAGACGAGGAAGTCAATGTGCCCCGGTCACAGAGCGCCGCCCCGGCGCTTGCGGGCCAGTGCCTCGATGCGCGCGATCTGGTCGTCCTCGGTGACGCAGGCACCCACCGGGTGGGGTTTGCCGTGGTTCGCGCCGTGGAAGTCGCTGCCGCCAGTGACGATGAGGTCATGCTTCTTGCAGAGCTCAGCGCACTCGGCCATATCCTCGGGGCTGTTGCGGGGGTGATGCACCTCGATGCCGTCGATGGCCCCTTCAGCCACCAGCTCCCGCAGCAGAGGCATACTCTTGTACACCGTCGGGTGGGCGAACACCACCACGGCCCCAGCGGCCTTTGCCGTGGCCAGCACCTCCCGCACCGGAGGGTAAGTGGGGGAGTGGAGGCATTTGCCCCGCGGCTCCCAGCCGAACAACTCGTGATAAAGCCCGGTGTAGATGCCGTCGCACAGGCCCAGCTGCTGCAGCGCCTGCATGATGCCGCTCTTGAAGAGGACGCCGCTGTCCTGTGCATATTCCAGCGCCTGCTCGGTGCGGAACTGGGGGTACAGCGCCTCGATCTCCCGGCAGCTCTGCAGAGCGCACTCGTTGCGGCGCTGGCGCATGATGTCGCAGTGCCGGCGCAGGGCAGGGCAGTCGAGGTCGGGCCAGAAGGTCAGCAGATGGACGCGGTGGCTGCGCTCGAAGTCGTAGCCGGTGAGTTCGGCGGCGGGGATGAGCCGCACGCCGTCCTGCACCGGGTGGTCATAGGCGTACTGGGCGCTGAGGGTGGTGTCGTGGTCAGAAAGGGCCAGAGCGCTCAGCCCCAGCCGCGCTGCCATCAGGGGCAGGCGGTGGATGGGAACAGAGCCGTCAGAACAGGTGGAATGAGTATGAAGGTCGCCAGCCATAAGTTACTTTCCCTCGATTTTTACAGATTTCTGCGCCTAGTGTACCACAAAAATCATCGGGGAACAAGGGATCCTTACACGGTCTTGCCGCCCACCGTGAGCGTGGAAGAACGGATGTGGTGGGTGAGAACGACTTCGGTATCCTCGCCGCCCATGGCCAGCAGTTCGTCCACCGAGAGGGTGGTGGAGCAGAGGATGGTCTGGAAGGTGATGGTGTCGATGCCCTCAGCCCGCAGCTGACGCAGGGTGGCCAGCGAGGCCCGGAGGGAAGCCGTGAACCGCCCGACGCGGAGGGAGAGGACGTTGTTGCCCCGGATGCTGGTGTAGGAGATGCGCTGGCCGTCCTTGTCGGTGACGACGAGGCCCGGGAAGACCGACTCCTGCACAGAGGCGTCCGCAGAGCCGCCGCCGGAAGAGGAGGGAACCGCAGGGACAGGGTCGGTGGGGAGGGTGATGTCGTTGCCCTCAGGGTCGTAGCGGGTGATGGAGCTGCCCTCAGCAAGGCCGGAGAACTCCTGCTCGATGCCGTTAGCGCCGATGGCCACGTTGTCTTTTCCGGCGGTGGCCGTAATGGTCACTTTGCCCTCGAGGGTGATGTCGGCATCTGCATTGCTTTCGCAGCCAGCACCGATGCCGGCGCCGCCAATAACGATTTTTTCCCCTTCATCTGTACCGCCGCCGACCGCATTGATGGTGGGACTGCCGTTCTCATTGCTCTTGATGGTGATTTGATTGCCATTGTTATCGCTGTTGTTTTCAGCGCCAGCACCGCCGCCTATGGCCGCGCCGCCTGCGCCTCCGGTAGCGTTGACCTTGGTGTTGCCCTCGATGGTCACATTGCTGAGACCATAAATACCACCGCCGATGCCTGCGCCATAAGCGCCGCCCTGCACATTGTCGATTTTGGCATTATCCTTGATGACCACGTTACCGTTGCCGATTTTATCGGGGGAACTAAATGCGCCGCCGCCGATGCCTGCCGCACCGTAGCCGCCGGTCGCATTCTCGATTTTTGCATTGCCGGAGATGGTCACATTGCCATCGCTGCCATTGCCGCCGCCAATGCCTGCACCGTACTTCGTGCTAGATGCATTTTTAATAACAGCGTCGCCGGTTATCGTAACGGTCGCACCGTTATAATAACCACCGCCGATGCCCGCAGTGCCATCACTGCCTGCGGCAGTGATGGTGCCGCCGCTGATGGTCACATTGCCGCTGCCGTTACAGCCGCCGCCGATGCCAGCGCCTAAATAACCGCCGGTTGCATTGATCTCGCCGCCGGTGATCTCTACCGTGCCGGTGCCGTAGGAACCACTGCCAATGCCTGCGCCCCAATCGTCACTGGTGGCCGTGATATTGCCGCCAGTGATTTTCACCTGAGCGTCATTGCTGCCAGCGCTGCCGATGCCAGCGCCTTTGAATCCACCGGCAGCCTCCAGACTGCCGTTATTATCTTTGTCCTGAATGGTCAGTTCGCCGCTGGTGTCAGTCTTGTTGTGCTCCAACCCGGCATGGCCAGCGCCGCTCTTCAGCTCGTTGTCGCCATCCAGCTCAATGGTGGTGTCACCTTTGCCGGTAACACTCACAGCGGCTTCGCTCCGGCTGCTGGCGTCAATATTCACATCTTTGAGCGTGACCTCAACCTTATCGTCCTTATCTTTGGCCTCGATGGTCACGGTGTGGGAAGAAGCGCCTTCCTCACGATTTGTGATGATGGTGTCCGGGTCATTTTTGGTGGTATTCTCGTTCTGGGTGACATTGTTGCCGCTCTCGCCCGCCGAAATGGTAATGTCACCATCTTCGATGTACCATGTCCCTGCAAAGGCCGGGGCGGTAAGGGTGGTGAGCATTGCGGCGGTCAGGATAAACGCTGCTGCCCGCTGAGAGGCCGGACGGGGTGAATCGATACCCTCCGTATGGAGGGGGCGACCCAGAACACGCATGGCAAGTTTACGATAAGAGAGCATACAAAAACCTCCTTTGAATGTTGAAAAAATATGGACTTTCGATTGATACAATTATAGCACTTCTGGGGAAGTAAGCAAGCAAACCTGCGTGAAATGCTGCTTTTCGTGCGTGAATGACAAAAAAACTATGAAAAACGCCGGGTTTTGCTTTTCTGCACATGGCATGGTATACTGGAAAAGAAAAATCCGCCAACCCGGCGGGAAAAAGGAGAAACGGAAACATGAAAACGAAATTTGGCATCGTGGGCTGTGGTTTCCTCGGCAATATCGTGGCCGATGCGTGGAAGAAGGGCCTGCTGGAAGACTACGAGCTGGTGGGTGTCACCAGCCGCACCTTCGCTTCGGCAGAGAAGACGGCGGCAAGCGTGGGTTGTGCGGCCTGCGCGGACGTGGATGCTCTGCTGGCGCTGGAGCCGGAGTACATCGTGGAAGCCGCTTCGGTGGAAGCGGTGCGGGCCATGGCCGTTCCGGTGCTGCGCCGGGGCGTGAACCTCGTGGTGCTGTCCATCGGTGCATTCGCCGACCTCGCGTTTTATGAAGAGGTCAAGCAGGCGGCCCGGGAGGGCGGCGCAAAGGTGCATCTGGCCAGCGGCGCCATCGGCGGCTTCGATGTGCTGCAGACCGTCACTCTCATGGCCGAGGCCCTGAAGCTGGACGAGAAGGCCGGCATCGAGACTCACACCGGTGCGAAAGGCTTCCGCAACACCCCCGTCTGGGCCGACCATCTGCTGACCGACACCGAGAAGACTACCGTCTTCACCGGCAGCGCCAAGGAAGCCATCGCAACCTTCCCGCGCCGGGTCAACGTCGCTGTGGCCACCTCGCTGGCCACCACCGGCCCCGACATCACCGGCGTGACCATGCACTCTGTACCCGGCTGGGTGGGCGACGACCACTGCATCACTGCCGAGATCGAGGGCGTGAAGGCCGTGGTAGACATCTGCTCGTCCACCAGCGCCATCGCCGGTTGGAGCGCCGTGGCTCTTCTGCGCAACCTCGCCTCGCCGGTCTGCTTCTTTTAAAAAGGAGGGAGTCTCATGTTCAAGAAACTGGTGGCTATCGAGCCGGTCAGCCTCATCCCCACAGCAGAGGAAGCGCTGCATCAGTACGCCGAGCAGGTCGAGCTTTACCGCGACATTCCCGCCGACGACGAAGAAATCGTTCGCCGCATCGGAGACGCCGACGCGGCGCTGTTGAGCTATACCTCCCGCATGGGCAAAAACGTCATCGAGCGCTGCCCGAACCTGCGCTACATCGGGATGTGCTGCAGCCTCTACTCGGAGGAAAGCGCCAATGTGGACATCGCCTTTGCCCGGGAAAAGGGCATCAAGGTGCTGGGCATCCGGGACTACGGCGACCGCGGCGTGGTGGAGTACGTTCTCCACGAGCTGACCGGCCTGCTCCACGGCTTCGGGATGCCGATGCTCCACGACGAGCCCGTGGAAATTTACGGCCTAAAGGTGGGTATCGTGGGTCTGGGCGTTTCGGGCCGGATGATCGCCGATGCACTGACCTTCCTCGGCGCGGACATCTCCTACTACAGCCGCAGCCATAAGCCCGACGCCGAGGCCGCAGGCATGAAGTATAAGCCGTTGGACGCTCTGCTCCGGGAGAGCGAAGTGGTCTTTACCTGTTTGAACAAGAATGTTCTGCTCTTGGGCGAGCCGGAGTTTGAGGCGCTGGGGGAGGGGAAAGTCCTTTTCAATACCTCCATCGGCCCCGGCTTTGACTCCGCCGCACTGGAAAAGTGGCTGGATAAGCCCGGCACCCACTTCTTCTGTGATACCTACGCCGCCGCAGGCCCCGTCAGCGAGGGCTTCTTCCATCGGCCCAATGTCCACAGCCCGGGTGTCTCGGCAGGCCGCACCAGGCAGGCTTTCGTTCTACTGAGCAAGAAGGTGCTGGCAAACATCGAGACGGCGCTGGGAGAATAAGCTATAACTTTTGAAAAGCCGCTGCATGGGAGACTGTGCGGCGGCAGACGACAACCCCATGAAGCTCATGAGCATTGCCATGAAGCCCCTGTGCTCTCCGCCGTTTCCGCTGGACTACATCGAGGAAATGACCGCCTTGATGGGCGGCGATGGACGGATGCGATAAGCCGCAACCAAAAACGAAAAGGTCGCTGTGCCGGAGAAGTGCTCTGCGGCACAGATGGAAAACTGGAAGAAACTGTGCCGGAGAAGGTATGAAAAAGTACAAAGATAGGGGAGAGTGCTTCGATGGACTATATCAGAGTTACCAAAGAAAACATCGACAGGGAACACATCTGTTGTGCCATGTCCGGCAAACAGAGCCTTGCCAAGAAAGAATGGCTCAAGCAGCGCTTTGAGGAGGGACTTGTTTTTTACCGCAGTGCAGAGCGCGGCAAATGCTTTATCGAGTACATCCCGGCAGAAAACGCATGGGTACCCATTGATGCAGCAGGCTGGCTTTATATCAACTGTCTGTGGGTTTCCGGTTCTTTGAAAGGTCACGGCTATTCCAGCGATCTGCTGGAAGAATGCCTTCGGGATGCCAAGGCGCAGGGCAAAAACGGCGTTTGCATTCTGTGTGCCGAGGGACGCAAACGGGAATTTCTCGCTGACCCCAAGTTTTTGACCCATAAGGGTTTTAAGGTTTCGGACATCTCCGATTGCGGCATCAACCTCATGTATCTGCCCCTTGCAGAGAATGCCCGGCCGCCAAAATTCAAGGACTGTGCCAAGCATCCCAAGGTGGAGGAAAACGGCTTTGTCCTCTACTATACCGACCAGTGCCCCTACACCTATTATTGGGTGCCAAAGGTGCAGGAGGCTGCAAAGGAACATGGGATCCCGTTCAAAGCCGTTCACATCACCGAGAAAGAGACGGCACAGAATGTGCCTGCACCTGTCACAACATACGCGTTGTTCCGGGATGGGAAGTTTGTGACCCAGAGCATCCAGTCGGACAAATTAGCGGCAGAATAATTGAATCAGGCCAGACGCCAGACGCCAGACGCTCAGACGCAGTGCAGCCCATAGAATGGGGGTGCGCTGCGTTTTTTGGAGGATTTTATATGGAAGAAATTGTTGTATATGTTCACGGAAAGGGCGGTTCGGCACAAGAGGCCGAGCATTATAAAGCCCTATTTCCTAATTGTGAAGTAATTGGTTTCGACTACCACGCACAATCTCCATGGGAAGCCACGGAGGAATTTTCCGGATTTTTTACGGCAGTGCGGAAACGCTGCGGGAAGCTCACACTGGTGGCAAATAGCATTGGTGCGTTTTTATCTTTGTCCTCGTTGAATGAGAAATTGGTGGATACCGCTTATTTTATTTCTCCAGTAGTCGATATGGAGCAACTGATTTGCAACATGATGCAATGGGCTGACGTCTCCGAAGCAGAACTTGCAGAGAAACTGGAAATTCCCACAACATTTGGAGAAACGCTGTCGTGGAAACATCTCTGCTATGTCCGAGAGCATCCGGTTTCATGGAAAATCCCTACCCGCATTTTGTATGGGGAAAAGGATGCTCTGACCTCCATGGAAACCATAAAAGCCTTTGCGGAAAAGAACAACGCAGAGCTGACCGTTATGCCGGGCGGAGAGCATTGGTTTCATACGAAAGAGCAGATGCAATTTTTAGATTACTGGATAAAGAATAGGAGACCCTGCAATGAAACAGAAAATAAGGACGGCTTCGATTGACAATATCATTTCGTAAGAGATCAGCTTACTGTTTGTGTTGTAGTTGGTTCATTGCAGTTTCAGCTTACAACAAAAAATGAGATAGACAACCCCTCTCGGGGAAGTCTATCTCATTTTTTTCGTTGGGGCTATTTTGCAATGGCCCCTTCATTTTTGCTTGCTTCCGGTGAAAGCTGCGGCGCGGGAATGTTCCATTCAGCGGGCCTTCTTGGGGCCGCTTTCGTCCGGGGCGCTGCCGCTGCCGGAGTTCAGGATCGCCACGAACTGCTGCAGCTGCTTGAGGGAGCTGACACCCAGTTTGTCGTAGATGTTCTTGTTGTGGAAGCGCAGGGTGCTGTCCTTGATGTCCAGCTGCTGCGCGATCTCCCGGGTGCGCAGCCCGGCGGCGTAGCCGTCAAAGATGCGGCGTTCGGTCTTGGTCAGGGTGGGGATGCCCGCAACAAAGGTCTGGAAGGCATCGGGCACCGACTCGTTGCGGCACACGTCCGCCAGCCGGGACAGCTCAGTCTGCATCTGCTGGCGTTCCAGCTGCAGCTCGTCCATCCGCCGCCGGGACTCCCGCCGGTCCTCCTCGAACTGCCGGAACGCCGGCGAGAGGATGCGCCGGTGGAAGTTCATGCAGCAGAACACCACGAAAAAGGCGATGAAAAGGCCGATGAGCAGCATCTGCAGATTGCCGGAAAAGACCAGTCTCCGGTAGTCTGCCATGGGGATGCACACCGCCAGCCGGTAGGACTGGCTCTCGCTCAGGCGGCACAGCTGGGAGATGCCCGCATAGTCACTGTCGGGGCCGGTCAACTGGGTCAGCCCGCCGCCCATGCTGCGCAGCATCAGCGTGTTCCGGGGGGCATGGTAGTAGCCGCCGGTGGTGCCGCTGCTGAGGGCGGCATCGGCGGCAAGGCCGTCTCCCGCCGGGGCCAACAGGCAGCTCAGCCGGTCAAAGCCGGTGGGCTGGGCAAAGTTCTGCTTGAAGTAGCTCTCGCTGATCTCAAAGCCGCACAGCCCGTACATCGTGCCGTCCCGCCCCCGCAGGGGCAGCAAAAACAACTGCACCTCCTCCGAGGTGCCGGGCAGCTCGAACCGCTCGGTCAGCGTGTAAGACTGGTACAGCGGGGCGCTGCCGGGGGTCATCCAGCGGTCGTAGTCCGGGAACTGGTCGGTCTGGAACTCCATGCGCCACTTGCGGTGGGGCATTACGCTGTGGTCCTTGCCCACCTCCGCACTGCCCCGGTACAGCAGCAGGGGCACGGTGGGGGTGTCGGCACCGCTTTTCTGCACATACAGCCCGGCGCGGGAATGCTCTGCTCCCTCCATGCGGGTGTTGACGGTGGCATCCAGCAGTACAAAAACACCGGAACAGCCGGTCTGGCGCAGACGGCGGCACAGCGGCTCGATCATTTTCTCCTCCAGCGCGTTCAGCACCTCGGGGGAGTCGTTCAGCTGGGCAAAGGACATCTGCCGCAGAGCAAGCTCCTTGTCCACCTCTGCGCTCATGTCCTCGGACAGGTTCACGCCCATGACCGCCAGCTGGTCAAAATAGCGCTCCATATCGTTCTGGAACACCGAAAACTGGATCTGCAGACTGCGGCTGATGTCCTTTTTGGTGTTGTGCAGGCTGGCAAACAGGAACAGTGCCGCACCAAAGGTCAACACCAGCAGCACCACCAGCAGCAGGCAGGCCCACAGCAGCCGGCTGCTCATGGGGCTCTGGCGGATCTTTTCACGGTGCCGGTCAACAAAGTGCATCAAAGTCCCTCCTTTCCGGCTGAGCGGCAGGCTCAGGCATTGTCACACAGCAGCTGCCATGTTTCCTCGGCAAGGGCTTCCAGCGTTTCGCCGCCCGCAAGGCGCTGGGGGTAGTCCTTCTGGCGCTGGCGCAGGCTGTCGTACAAGGTTTTGGCCTTGGCGTGGTACCCCACGATGCCCGGTTCGGACAGGGGAGTGTTCTGGATGCGCATTTCGTTGTAGACGTCGTACAGCCGCTGATAGCTCTGCTGCTCAAAGGGATAGTCCGCAATGGCGTCAAAGGCGGCGCTGGACACCGGCATGTAGCCGGTATCGGCGGCAAATTCCAGATTGCGCTGCTGTTCGGTGAGCCAGCGCAGGAACACGGCGGCGGCTTCGGCTTTCTGGTCGGTGGTCTTAAAGGCGCACAGGCCCACACCGGCCTGCGGCATCAGGGGCGTGGCGGTGCCTGCGGCGTGGGGCAGGGGAGCCAGCAGCAGGTCGGTGGGCTCGGTGGTGTTGTCCGGGTAGGTGACGAAATCATTGTAATAAAGGATGGCCGCAGAGCTGCCAAGACCCGCCAGCGTCTCGCCGGTCATCACCTGCGTGTTGGAGTACAGGTCCGAGATCAGAATATCGCCCTGCACCAGCGCCCGGGCAAACTCCATCCATGAGGCGCGGAAGGTCTCGTTGGTCAGATCGTACCAGCTGCCCTTGTACAGCTCGCCGCTGCCCTGCTCCAGCGCGTTCAGCTCCACCAGACGCAGGGGGTAATCCAGCGCGCAGAAGGGCTTGCCCTGCGACCACTGCCGGTAGGCACCCGCCATTTCAAAAAAGCCGTCCCATGTGGCAAGGGTAGAAAGCTGCGCCCCGGTGTCCGCCGCAAACCGGGCGTACTGGGAGCCGTTCAAAAAGATGAGCTGGGTGGATTTGGACACCGGGAACACCACCTGCTTCCCGTCAATGATGCCGTCCTGCACAAAGCCGGGCACATAGGCCGCCATGTCCTCGGCGGTGAACCAGTCGTTCCAGTCCACAAGGTTCTCAATGCCCAGAGCGCTGGCGTCCGCGGAATGGGCCGAGAACAGGTCCGGCAGGTCCAGCGCGCCGGGCTTGCCGGCCTTGGCGTCCTGCAGCTGGCCGCCGATGGCGGCGCTGTTGGTCATGTTGGTCACGTTGAGCAGGATGCCCTTCTCTCTGCCCACCGTGTCGTTGAACTCGGTCAGCAGGCGGTTCATGGGCGAGTCGGCCTGTTCGCCGTACACATGCCAGATGCTGAGCATGGTGGGGTCCTTGGGCGAGAGCAGGGTCTTGCTGCCGCCGCAGCCCGCAAGCGCCAGACCGGGGACGAGCGCCGCAAGCTTCAAAAATGTCCTTCGTTCCATTTTTCATGATTCCTTTCCACACATTGCAGCCAGAGGGGGAAAACCGGCACAGGCAGGGCTGCAGCTGCCTGTTTTGGTGGGAAACACCCCAAAATCCCCCCAATTTTGGGCTTTTTGGGGGGATTTTTTGAGGGGGAAGCCCCAAAACCCCAAAAATTTTTTTGGAATTGCCCCCCAAAAACGGCTTTTCTGAGGGGGCAATTTTTTCCCGGGTATGGTACAGTACAACCAGAAAAAGTCCTGCGCCGGTGCAGAAAACCTGTCACTATGTACAAAACGCATCAACAGGTATCTGCGGATTCTATTCATAAGGATAGCATAAGATGGCCCGGACTGCAAGTACCGAGAACCCCCGCCCCACAAAGCCCCCCGGAAAAAACAGGGGGGACCAACAGAAAGGAGCACCCCATGAAAAAGATGAATCGACGCGAATTCCTCACCCTTACCGGCGCAGCCGTTGTGGCGCTCTCGCTGGCAGGCTGCGGCGGCGGGTCCTCCGCCCCCGCAGTGCCCACCGGTAAGGAAGCCGAACTGGTGACAGCCATCAACAAGGTCTGGAAGGAAAAGTTTGTTGCAGGTCAGGTTGACCATGAGCAGCTGACCCTCAATCAGGATGCGGTGGATGCCATAAGGTGCTACGGACGTGTTTTTGAAGAGGTCAACGAGACACCGCATAAGCTGACATCCAGTGACTTTGGGATTGTTTTAAGGGAAAGCGGTGGGCTTGCGGAGAAACTGAAAAAGTATGGCGGCGAGGACAGTTTGGCAGGAGCTGCCGGCATCTCCGAACCGTCTACCGAGAAGGTGGTGGCTCTGGAAGATGAGTATTCTTGCGAGGATACTGCCGTTCGGGTTTTTGTAGATAAACTGCTGAACAATTCTAATAGCGCCAAGGCAGAGTTCATCAGCATCTACTGCCCGGTGGTTCAGGGCAAGACCTACATGACCGCTGTTGTGTTCTGGAACAAAACGGCATAAGATAACAAGACATCCCCCTGTTTGCCCCGGGCACACTCCCCCTGTGTCCGGGGCTTTATAGAAAGGAGTACCCCCATGAAACACAAATGTTTTGCTACTGTGGTTCTGGCGGCGGCTCTCTGGCTGACCGGCTGCGGCGGCGCAGCAGCCCCCGCAGCCCCCGCAGGCTCCGGCGCAGCTTCCCAAAGCGCCGCAGCCGCAGCGGTGCAGACGGCCCAGAAGGAGCGCATCACCGACCAGTACACGCTGGAAAAGAACGTTTCGGGCGTGTGGGAGGCGGACACGGGGCAGTACATTTCCGCCCATGTGTCCGTCCATGTGCCGCAGCTGGAATGCGACAGCCCGGATGCCGCCTCCATCAACGATGAACTGAACGACATCTATGCGGCACATTTCCGGGAATATGAGGCCTACGAGGAGGCCGGACAGCCGGGCAGTGAGTACCCGCAGATCGGTGTGAACTGGGATGCCTACTGGTACGGCGACTGCGTCAGTCTGGTGATGCGCGACCGCTATGGCGGCACCGCCCCGTGGTTTTACAGCGGCTGGTGCTTCGATTTTGCCACCGGCCAGCAGATCACCACAGCCGAGATGCTGCAGCGGATGGGTCTGGACCCGGACACCGTGCAGCAGCAGATGCAGCGGCAGGCCATGCAGACCTTTGACCGGGAGATGGCGCAGGGCGCATATTACGAGAGTTGGCGTCTCGACGGAGAACTGTCGCAAATGCGGATGGACACGCTGGAATACAATGAACTGGAAAACCTTTGCCTGCTTTTGCCGGAGCAAAATCAGCTGGTGATTCGGGGCAGATACAGCTCCGCGTCCGAAGAGAGATGGCAGCAGCTGGATATGGAGATCCCGCTGCAGACCGCTGCCCAGCCGCAGGCGCAGCCGGTGCTGACTGACACCTTCGACGGCGTGCAGGTGCAGCTGAAGGGAACGCAGGCCACCATCACCGTGAGCCCTGCACCCAAGACCGCCACCTGGAACACCGAACTCAACCTCCGGCTGGAACAGGCGCGCACCTATCCCATCCTTGGCTCCTATAATGAATATGTGGACGTGTGCATCGGTCAGCAGACCGACTCGGTCTTCCACCCGGTGGTCTATCTGCTCACCAAAGACGGCGTGGTGGAGTATGTAGATGTGCTGCGCTGCCTTCTGTTCGGAAACGCCATGATCTGTCAGGACCCCATCTACATTGCCAACAACGGCGTGTCGCTGGAGCGCAGTGGCAATAGCAAGGTGAACCTGCGCCGGAAGGATGGCTCTGTGTTGGAACTGGCTGACCTGTCGTCAGAGTGGAGCGTGCAGGATATCCCTTATTCCATCACCGGCTCCTTCAACTGCACCAACGGAAACTGGCTGGAGCTTAGCGGCGACGGCAGCGTTCAGCTGGGCGTGCAGAACAACAGCCGCATCGATCAGGGCGACGCCGCGTATCTGGGCGTGGTGCCGGAGGGCATGGTGCTGGCCATCTTTACCGACACGGGGCTCGACTTTGTGGCGGCGTTCAAGATGGACCTGTACGACAACCTGACCATGACCATGATCGACGGGCAGAACCCCTTTGCCGAGGGGGAGACTCAGCTGCAGATGACCCGCAGCTACGACTGAGAATACAGGAGAACGACCATGAAACACAAACGCCTTACCGCGCTGGTGCTGGCTGCCGCGCTGGTGCTGGCCGGATGTGGCGGCACAAAAAGCAGCTCCGGCTCCGCTGCCGCCAGCCAGAGCACCGGCAGCAGCCAGAATGCCCCGGCGATTGCCGTTCAAAAGGAACGTATCATGGAGCAATTCACGCTGGAAAAAACCGTCCGGAACGAGTGGGGCAGCGCACAGAAGCTGACCATCCATGTGCCGCAGCTTGTGTGCGACAGCCCGGATGCTGAATATATCAATAATGAGCTTGCCGCCATGTATGCGGCGGAATATCGGGATTATGAAAGCTACCCGCAGGCTGAGGTGTCGCAGGACGAATGGTGCCCGCAGACCTACATCGATTGGGACGCCTACTGGTACGGCGACTGCGTAAGCCTTGTGGTGAGCAGCTACTACGGCGGTACAGACCCCATCTATTCTCAGGGCTGGTGCTTCGATTTTGCCGCCGGGCACAAGCTTTCGGTCACCGAGCTGCTCATGCGCATGGGACTGGACCCGGACGAGACGCAGCTTGCAGTGTACCGCGCCGCCATACAGACCTTTGACCGCAACATGGTGCAGCAGGAATATTACGATTCCCTGCGGGAAAGCGGCATGCTTTCCGGGATGCGCGCCGATACCCTGCGGGACAACGGGCTGGAAAACCTGACCGTGCTGCTGAAAAACGAAAATACCGTCACCCTTGTTGCCGGATACCACACTACCGCCGGCAGCGGCTGGCGGCCGCTGGAGGTGGAGCTTCCGCTGCCCCCCGCCGCCCCTGCCAAAACGCCGGTGCTTACCGATACCTACGGAAGCGTTTCGGTGCTGCTGGACGGCGACATCCGCACCGTTACCATCAAACGCACCCCCGAGATCGTCGCATGGGCAGAGGATTATGATATTCGTCTGGACGGCGATGTCACCCTGCCCATCCGCAACGCCTATAATAATTATGTAGATGTGTGCATCGGCGAGCTGGGCGCGTCCTTCCATCCCGTGGTCTACCTGCTTACCGAGGACGGTTTTGTGGAGTACGTGGATGTGCTGCGCTGCCTGCTGTATGGGCAGAGCCTGCTCTGTGCCGACCCCATCTATATTGCCAACAACGGCACTGCGCTGGCGCTGCGGGACGCCGAGGTCAGCCTGCTGTGTGCAGACGGTACGGAAACAGAGCTTGCCCCCCTGACCGCTGAGTGGAACAGCCCGCAGCAGGTAGATTCCACCGGCAGCTTCAGCCTTGGGGAAGGGGAGAACTGGTGCTGGCTGGACCTGAATTCAGGCGGCGGCTGCCAGCTGGCTACCCACAACAACCGCTATTTCTATCAGGGTGCTGTCACCTATCTGGGCGCTACCCCGGACGGCACCGCGCTGGGCTTCTCTCTTGTCCGCGACACCGAAAACGGCCCGGAATGGGTTGCGTTCAGCGCTGCATTGAAGCTTGATTATAGCATTGATTGCCTGATCCTTACCCCCCTGAGCGGGCAGAACCCCTTGACGAACGAAACGGTCCCGCTGGTGCTGACCCACAGCTACGGCTGATAAACGAGCAGGAGGTGCAAGATGAAACACCTGGCACTGTGCGGCGCGCTGGCGGCTTTGCTGGCGGCGCTGCTGGCAGGCTGCGGGGCAAAGACCGCAGCCTCTGCCCGCCCGGCTGGCCGCCGGGAGCTGAAATCGACCCCGCCGGATTCCATGCACGCCACCGCGGCGATCACCGAGCAGTACACCCTTGAAAAGGTGGTGCAGGCAGAGAACGGCGCCGCCGTCCGACTGAACATCCATCTGCCCCAGCTGGAGTGCGACAGCGCCGACGCCGCCCGCATCAACGCCGAGATCGCCCAGTACTACGAATACGATGTGCAGGAGTACGTAGGCTGCCCGGCGGCGGCCGACCCGGCCGTGTGGGATTTCAGCATTGAAATGAACTGGGAAGCAAGCTGGTATGACGATTGTGTCAGCCTTGTGGTCAGCAGCTGCTACGGCGGTACGGATGCGCCCTTCCACAATGGCTGGTGCTTCGACTTTGAAAGTGGAAACCAGCTGACCGTCACCCAGATGCTGCAGCGCATGGGGGCAGACCCCGCTGCGCTGGAAGAGTCGCTTTACCGCGACGTGAAGCGCCGGGATGAGCTGGACCGTCAAGCCGCCATTGAGAGAGGACTGCTGCCCACCGGCAGCCTGAAAGAGGGAAACACCGCATGGTGGACTTCGCTGGACGAGCTGCCTTTTTCGCTGGACGGAGCGGGGAACATTTCCTTCGTGGTCCGCAGGTTCAGCGCGTCCGGGGAAGAGTATGTGAACGATGTCCCAACCATCCCGCTGGACGCGCAGCCGCTGCCGCAGGACTGGGGGCAGCAGGTGCTGGCCGAGTGGATGGCAGTCACGGCGGTGACGCAGGGTGAAAGCTATGCCCCCGCCGACCGCAACGAAAGCTGCACCCTGCGGCTGGAAAAGGCCGAGATCACCGGCACGGTGACCGTCTCCTTCATCCGGGAAACATACGTCAGCCCGCAGATCCAGTCCGCTGCCGAGACCCGCACCGGAGAGCTGAATGCCGGCACTGTGACCGGCTGGGACGGGGAAAAAAGTCAGGGCTGGAACCTGACAAGCCTCAGCGAGGACGGCAGAAGCCGCTGGATCATCTCCATGATGGAGGACGGCGCTTTGCTGATGCGCTCCACCGGCCTGAAAAAGGGCAGTGAGGTCTGGTACGTTTTTCAACGCACCGAGGCATGGGACGACATCGGCTTCACCGCCATTCCCCGCAGGCTGTGGGGAACATACCGCGCCGGAGACGAGTCCGCAAAGGGTATCCGCTGGATGACCTTCCTGCCGGACGGCAGCTGCTGTATGAGCGTGGAATGGGACGGGTGGAGCGGCATTCTGACCGGCACCGCAGAGGGAACGCAGGGCCGCACCGAGGACGGCACCGAGCTGCATTTTACATTGACCGATCAGAACGGCAAGCCGTGCGAGTTCTGGGCCATTCTGCTGAACGATGACGGCAGCCCCAGCGGCTGCAGCCTGAAATACCGCGCCGGAGAAGTGCTGTTTGACCGGGATACGCGTCCCATTTACTGGAAAAACGACTCCCTGAATCTAACCCCTGTACCGTGATCGAAACCGAACGCAATGCGATGACAAAGCGTTGTCGCTTACACCAAACAAATAACAGGAGGAAATTACTATGGGTCTTATCAAAGCAGGTATGGGCGCACTGGGCGGAACCCTTGCAGACCAGTGGAAGGAATTTTTCTACTGCGATTCTCTGGACAAGGATGTGCTGATGGTCAAGGGCCAGAAGCGCACCTCCCGCCGCAGCTCCAACAACGGCGAGGACAACATCATCACCAACGGTAGCGGCATCGCCGTGGCAGACGGACAGTGCATGCTCATCGTGGAGCAGGGCCGCGTGGTGGAGGTGTGCGCTGAGCCGGGCGAGTTCACCTTCGATGCTTCTACCGAGCCAAGCGTTTTTACCGGCAACTTCGGCGACAGTCTGGCGGAAACATTCCAGACCGTGGCCAAGCGCTTTACTTACGGCGGCGACACCGGCAAGGATCAGCGGGTGTACTACATCAACACCAAGGAGCTGGGCGAGATCCTGTACGGCACCGCCACCCCCATCCCCTTCCGGGTGGTGGTCAGCGAGGAGCGGGGCTACAAGCTCTCGGTGAACCTGCGGTGCAACGGCAGCTTCACCTGCCGCATCTGCGACCCGCTGCTGTTCTACACCAACGTGTGCAGCAACGTCTCCACCCAGTATGACGCATCCGAGATCGCACCCCGGCTGAAGAGCGAGCTGATGAACGCCCTGCAGCCTGCCCTTGCCACCCTTTCGGCAAACAAGGTGCAGTATTACGAGATCCCCGCCCACACGCTGGAGATCTCCGAGGCGCTCAACGAGCAGCTGTCCAATGTCTGGCGCAAAAAGCGCGGCATTGAAGTGTTCTCCTTCAACATCAACTCCCTGTCCATCCCGGAGGAGCAGCAGAAGAAGATCACCGAGTGGGAAGAGAACGCCATGACCACCGATCCCACCACCGCTGCCGCCCGTCTGGTGGGTGGTCAGATCGACGCCATGAAGACCGCCGCCGGCAACACTGCCGGTGCCATGACCGGCTTTATGGGCATGGGCATGGCAGCCGGTGCAGGCGGCATGGGCGGCATGAGCGCCCAGAACCTGTTCGCTATGGGCCAGCAGGCCCGTCCGGACAGCGTGGACGCGCCCCAGCAGGTCAGCCGTCCCGCACCCGCCCCGGCGGACAGCTGGCAGTGCAGCTGCGGCGCTACCGTTACCGGCAAATTCTGCCCGGAATGCGGCAGCAAAAAGCCGGAGCCGAAGCCCGCTGCGGACAGCTGGACCTGCAGCTGCGGTGCCACCGTCACCGGCAAGTTCTGCCCGGAGTGCGGCAAGCCCCGCCCGGCGGCAGCAGAAGGCTGGACTTGCAGCTGCGGCGCAGTGAACAAGGGGCGCTTCTGCTCCGAGTGCGGCAAACCAAAGCCCGCCGGTACGCCCAAGTATAAGTGCGACAAGTGCGGCTGGGAGCCGGAAGACCCCGCCCACCCGCCCAAGTTCTGCCCGGAGTGCGGCGACCCCTTTGACGACAGCGACCAGACCTGATAAACAGCAAACATGGAAAGGAGCATACCATGATGGGATTCTTCTCCAATTTATTCGCAAAACAGAACTGTGCCGTCTGCGGCAAGGAGTGCGGCACCCTGCACCGCTCCAAGCTCCGGGACGGACAGTTCCTCTGCGACGACTGTGGCAACAAGTGCTCCAAATATATCCGGCTCAGTGAGCTGACGCTGGACGAGGCCAAGGAGCACATGGAGTACATGGCCCGGATGAAGCGGGTGTTCGACGAGGTGTTCGACAAGACCGAGCTCCGGGTCAACGCATACCCCTCCACCCCGACGCAGATGGGGCTGGTGTTCTGCGATGAGCTTGGAATGCTGTACATCGACGACCGCACCGGCGGCCGGGGCAAGATGCCGGAGTTGATCCGCTACGACCAGATCGCCAGCTATGAGGAGTATCTGGACGAGACCCCCGCCAAGGAGCCGGGCCAGAAACCCACCCTCAACGGCGGCGGCCTGAAGCTGAAGCTGGTGCAGCCCCGCAGCATCACCGAGGCCCAGACCCAGCGGGGCATGCATCCCCACCCCTACATCAAGCAGGAGCTGGTCATCTGCTTCAGCAAGCGGGACCGGCGGGAGATCGGCTATGCCCACATCGCACGGCAGCATCTGGACCACATCTTCGGGGTCCACGATAATGAGACCAGCATGTTCGGCCACCGGATGTCCAAGGCCGAGGAACGGGAGCTGAAGGGCCAGATGGGCATGATCGGTGCCATGGGTGCCGTGGCATCTGCCGCCATGAAGGGCGGGCAGCTCTCTGAGCAGGAAAAGGCCCGCTTTGTGGAGAACATCAATCTGGCAAACGACGCCCAGACCGGCGGCATGGCATTGTACAGCCGCCGTGCTGACGAAGCCTTTGCAAAAGTGCAGTGACCCCAAAAGGAGGAACGGATATGAGAAAGATCCAGCGCAGAGATTTCCTCAAGGCCATGGGCCTTGCCACCGCCGCCCTCGGCCTGACCGCCTGCGGCGGCTCCGGTGCCGCCAGCGCATCCAGCGTTTCCAGCGCACCGGCTTCCGGCAGCAGTGCCCCGTCCGCTTCGGCACAGCCGGAATCAGCAGAGGACAAAGCCGCCCCTGCAGGGCCCCCTGTGACCCAGTTCCAGACCGGGGAACTGAAGATCGGCGATTACACCTTCAAGGCGCAGTACATCCCCTTTGACGTCCGCCGGGAACTGGACGGAGCGCATCACTGCATCCATGCGGACAGCTACCGGGGCAATTACTTCTTCAGCTTCTACAACGAGGACGATGAAGAGCAGTCTGCCAAGATCTTCGAGTATGCCATCAAGGACGACCGGCTGACCCAGGTGGCAGAGTACAACATTGGCGGCAGCAACGCCCTCAGCATCGACCGCAATGGCATCCTGTATGCCATGGACACCTTTGATGTCTACTGCTACGATCTGAACAGCAGCGACCCGGAGGAGCCCAGCGACGCACTGGACTACTCGGGCAGCTGCTATTCCTCCAAGGACCGGGATCTGACCGTGATCTACTGGACCAACTCCGCGCCGGTGCTGGTGCAGGACGGCGAGTACACCGAGCTGATACTGGAAGGGGATAACGAGATCGGCCCCTTCTGCAGCATGCCCTCCCTGAACCTCAGCGGGGACGAGCTGCTGACGGTGGGCGAGCTGGAATCCAGCGGCGATGATTACTTTGCTGCCTTTGATCTGGACGGCAATGAGCTGGCCCGCAGCACGCAGCCGGTGGGCAGCTTTGACGCCGTGATGATGAAGCGCCCCAACGGCTATCTGCTGGACACGGGTTATATGTGGGAGCTGTACGCGCCGGACGGCACTTTTTTGGAAAAGTCCCTTCCCGTGGGCGAGCGCGAGACCCTGTGCCAGCTGTGCGGAGAGTTCTGCACCTTTGACGTCTTTTTGCCGCTGGAGAAAAACGCTTTCCTGGCAGTGGGTCACTACGGCAAAGCCACCGAGCCGGACGAGCCGGTGGTGTTCCGCATCACCACGGACTTCTGAGCCGACCGCTTCGGCGGGAAGACCAACACAAAAACAGCGGGGCCGGGGAAGAGCCCCCGGCTCCCTTTGAAACAACAGGAGGAAACGCTATGGCAGGAATGCTGGAATACAAGTGCCCCTGCTGCGATGGCGCCATCCAGTTTGACAGCGCCACCCAGAAGATGAAATGCCCCTACTGCGACACCGAGTTCGATGTAGATACCCTCAAGGGCTATGATGAGGAACTGAAGGACGAAAAGCCCAGTGAGATGGAGTGGGCGACCCCCGGCGGCAGCTGGGCAGAAGGGGAGACCGCCGGTCTGCATACTTACAGCTGCAAGAGCTGCGGCGGCGAGATCGTGGGCGATGACACCATGGCCGCGTCCGCCTGCCCGTTCTGCGGCAACCCCATCGTCCTCACCGGACAGTTTGCCGGGACGCTGCGGCCAGACCTCATCATCCCCTTCAAGCTGGACAAAAAGGCCGCCAAGGCCAAATTGCAGGAGCACCTCAAGGGCAAGACTCTGCTGCCCCGGGTGTTCCGCAGCCAGAACCACATCGACGAGATCAAGGGCGTGTATGTGCCCTTCTGGCTCTTTGACAGCGACGCCGACGCTCAGCTGCGGTTCACCGCCACCCGGACCCGCTGCTGGTCGGACAGTAAATACGACTATACCGAGACCAACTACTACTCCGTCCGGCGGGACGGCACACTGGGATTTGACGCAGTGCCGGTGGACGGCTCGTCCAAGATCGAGGACGACCTGATGGAGTCCATCGAGCCCTTCGCCATGCAGGACGCCATCCCGTTCCAGACGGCCTATCTGGCGGGCTATGTGGCGGACAAATACGACGTGAACGCCGAGGAGAGCATCGAGCGGGCCAACAAGCGCATCCGCCGCTCCACCGAGGAGACGTTCCAGCAGACCGTTACCGGCTACGATTCGGTCAAGGTGGAAAGCAGCAGCATCCAGCTGCACGGCGGCAAGGCAAAGTACGCCCTGTTCCCGGTCTGGCTGCTGAGCACCAGCTGGCGGGGCGAAAACTACCTGTTTGCCATGAACGGTCAGACCGGCAGATTCGTGGGTGACTTGCCCGTGGACAAGGGCGCTGCCCGCAAGTGGATGCTGGGCCTTACGGCTGCCCTTTCCGCCGCATCCTACGGCGTGATGTGGCTGCTGTGGCTGGCACGGATCCTGTAAAGGAGGGACGAACGATGAAAAAGACTTCCAACCGACTGCACTCCCTCTTTGCGGCGCTGGCAGCACTGGTCCTTGCGGCGGCGCTGGCTGTTCCGGCCTTTGCGGTAGAGGGCGGCTTTGCCGACCTGTACTACCGCATGTTCGACGACGCTGAGGTGCTGACCGAGGACGAGGACAACGAGCTGGAGGACGCACTGGAAGAGCTGAGCCTGCGCCAGAGCTTCGATGTGACCATTGCCACCATCGAGTCGATGGAAAGCGTTGGTGCCGACAGCATGGAGCAGTTTGCCGATGATCTGTATGACTACTGCCAGTACGGCTACGGCCCCGATATGGACGGCGTGCTTCTGCTGGTGAGCGTGGGCGACCGCAAGTGGCACATCTCCACCTGCGGCTACGGTATCACCGCCTTTACGGATGCCGGCATCCAGTACCTTGGCCAGCAGATGACCCCCTTCATGGCCGATGGAGATTACGCCGGTGCATTCCGCACCTTTGTCCAGTGGTCGGATACCTACATCGACGCTGCCCGGGCGGGCCACCCCTATGACGTGAATAACCTGCCCCGGGAGCCGCTGTCTCTCATGTACCTGTTCCTTGCGCTGGGCATCGGCCTTGTGCTGGCATGGGTCGTCGTCAGCGTAATGAAAAGCCAGCTGCGCAGCGTGGCGTTCCAGGAGAACGCCGCCAGCTATGTGCGGGAGGGCAGCATGAATCTGACCAACAGCCGGGAGCTGTTCCTGTACCGGGATGTGCAGCGCACGGAGCATGTGGAGGAAAAGGACTCCGACAGCTCCGGCGGCAGCTCCACCCACACCTCTTCCAGCGGCACGACCCACGGCGGCGGAGGAGGTTCGTTCTGAAAGGAGCATGTTTATGAACCCTTATCTTTCGGAAAAAGCCCGGGGCGAGATCCCCCGTGTCCTCAAATGGCTGCGGAACGCAGGGCTTGCCTTCTGCGTGTTCTGCTCTGTCGGCGGGCTGTATACCCTTTGCCTGAGTTTGCAGGATAAGGACTATTCCCACATCGGAGGCTATATGTTCTGGATCGTGGTGGGCGCTGTGCCCCTCGCGCTGTTTGCCCGCGGGGAGGCCCGCCGCTACCATGCAAGAACCATCGCCCGCAGGGTGGAGAGCTACTCCGGGCCGGAAGTGCCTTTGCGGTGGCTGTGCAACAGCGTTGGTATGGACACAAAGGACATTGCATGGTATTTTGAAAACGGCTATTTTGCAAACCTCAGTCTGGATCTGAACCAGAAGATCGTCCGCAGGCGGACCGTGCCCCGCCATGACCCGAACCGGAGCTGAACCCTTTACGGCTGAAACAGAAAGGAGTATTTTCATGGGACTTTTTGATAAGATGAAGCAGGCCACGGCTGCCACCGGCGGCAACCAGACCGTCACCTTTACCTTTCAGGCTCTGCCGGAAAGCCTTGCCCAGATGCAGGCGCTGCCGGAAGCAAGCCTTGACACCCCCTTCAAGACTGCGGCCCTCACCGTCTGTGCGCTGTGCGCCTACGGTGCCGACAAGAACATCGGAAAGGAAATGCTCAACTGGCTGCGCGGCCCCCGTCCGCTGAACGGGCAGGATATCTCCTTTTTGAACGACCGCTTCCGGGACGGCAAGAGCTACATCCCCTTCTCCTACTTTGTGGGTGCATCGCCGGAAAATGGCTATACCCCCCGCCAGCCCTTCACCCTGCTGGTGGGCAGTGACCACACCTCCAACACCGAGGAGGGCTACTGCAAACTGTTCATCCCCTGCGGCGGTGCCGATGACCCCCGCCCCATCAAGCTGCGCCGCAAGGGCAACGGGCAGTGGTTTCTGTGGGAGCAGTACCTGATGACCGGTATCCGCATCCCGACATCGGCCGACCCGTGGGCGTAAGATGAAGGGCGTGACCATGAAGCTGTTTGCCGCCGCGCTGGCGTTGACACTGGGGCTTGCGGGCTGCGGACCGGTGGACGGCGACCCCATCCGCTCCGGCGCGTCCGCCCCGGACAGCGTCCCCCGGCAGGACGCTGTGACCGTGGCGCAGCTGCGGCAGCAGGCAGAGCAGAACGGCAGCCTTGCCGTGGTGCTCTATCTGGGCAGTGTCCCGGAGCGCACCACCGATGTGGACGCTGCGCTGGACAGCTTACCGGAACAGCCGTGGCAGTTTGTTACGGACATCCCGGCAGACCGCTGGGTCACAGCGCCGGGCGGCGGGCGCGAGCTGTACTGCATCTTTGCCGTGCGCAGGGAGGATACGCTTTTTGTCTATGAGAAACAGGACCCCGCGTATCCCGCGCAGCTGGGGAAAGAACTTTACGGCAGGCAGGGTGGCCAGCCCATTCTGCTGCTGTGCAACGGCACCCCGGACGTTCCCGACATCACGGCGGTGGTCTACTGCACCACCGGCCGCACGCTGGACTGGTCGCCCCAGTTTTCCGCCGGGACCGGCAGCCCGGAGCCGGTGGAGGGCGTGGACGTTTTTTCCAACCACCCAACGCCCGGCGCTGCCCTCTGAGGTGCGCCCCGGCAGGGCATGAGAAAGGAGAACTTATGAAACGACTGAAACTTCTGGCAGCCCTGCTGGCGCTGACCATCGGTCTGGCGGGCTGCGGCAAAGGCAGCAGCGCGTCCAGCTCCAAGCCCGAAAAAATGCTGGACGGAGACAACATGATCGCATCGCCCTCCGCCAAACAGGAGTACACCGAGCCGGAGGACGTGACCTACATGCGCCTTCTGGCAGGGGAGGACGAATACCGCGCCTGCGTGCTGTATCTGGGCGGCTCCTACGAGATCACCACCGATGTGCAGCAGGTGCTGGACAGCCAGACCGACCTGCGGGAGCTGTGGGGCTTCGTCTACGACATCCCGCAGGATCACTGGGTCGTGGCACCGGATGGCGGGTGCGACCTGTACTGCATCTTCCCGCAGGAGGCGCAGGCCACCCTGTCCGTCTACGAGACGAGCCTGACAGACGATGCCGAAAAACCGCTCCAGCGCGGTAAACAGCTCTATTACAGTGAGGACGGTCAGCCCATCCTGCTGCTGTGCAACATCAGCGATATCGTCCCCAACACCGAGGTGGAGCTGTACCCCAGCACCGGCGAAGAGCTGGTATTCAGCCCCTTCCTTTCCGGCGAGAACGGCCATGTGGTGCAGGCAGACGGCGTGTGCGACTTTACCATCTACCCGGAAGGGGACGACTGGGAGACCGATACCAGCCCCTGGTCGTTAGAGGGCAACTGGCTGGAGATCTACCGCGACACCGACGAGGGCGTTTTTGACACTGACCCCGCAGACGCCGACCGGATGTGCTTTTTGCCCACCGACGCCGACACCGAAGGCAGCCAGCTGCCCTTCACCGCCAGCTACATCACCCCCTACCCGGAGCTGAACGTGGAGGAAGCCGACCTGTTCTATCAGGAAGGCACCCCGGAGGTGCCCTTCCAGTCTAATCAGGAGTGGTACGCTACCTTTACCGGGGAGGATGGCTCCCGCTACGCCGTCACCCTGGAGGACGAGGACACCCTTGCCCTCAAGTGCTATCTGGACGGCGAAGAGAGCTACATGAGCCTTGTCAATACGGTCTACTTTGCGCGGCAGGAGGCCATGGGCTGACCGCTGCCGACCCACACCGGGAGGAATGCACCATGAAACACACCAAAAAGATCACCATCCTCCACTCCAATGATCTGCACGGAGACTTTCTGGCAGAGCAGGTGGACGAAAAACTGGTGGGCGGCGTGTCCATGCTGTCCGGCTACATCGAAAAGGTGAGGGCAGAGGAGCCCAACACCATCTACGCCATTGCAGGTGATATGTTCCGGGGCTCGGTCATTGATTCCGAATACAAGGGGCTTTCCACTATCGAGATCATGAACGCCCTTGCCCCGGACATCGTTACCATCGGCAACCACGAGGTGGATTACGGCATCGCGCATCTGCTGTTCATCGAAAAATGCGCGCGCTTTCCCATCATCAACGCCAACCTCTACATCAAAAACACCCCCACCCGGCTGTTTACTCCCTACAAGATCCTGCGGGTGGACGGCATGAACATCCTCTTCATCGGCATCATCACGCAAGACGTCATCAACCAGACCAAGTCCGAATCTCTGGTGGGGTCATTTGTGGACACCGCCGCAGCTGCCGCCGAGGTGGGCAAGATATGCAACGCCCACAACAGCATCGACATCGATTTTACCGTGCTGCTGACCCACATCGGCTTTGAGGAGGACCGCCATCTGGCCCGCCAGCTGGACCCGGCCTGGGGGGTGGACCTGATCATCGGCGGGCACAGCCACACCCTGCCAGAGCACGCGGTGGAGGAAAACGGCGTGGTCATTGCGCAGGCGGGCACCGGCACCGACCAGATCGGCCGCTTTGACATCATTGTGGACACGGACAACAACTGCATCGATTCCTACACATGGCACACGGTGCCCATCACCGCCGACACCTGCCCCCGCAACCCCGCCATGGAGCAGGTGCTGCATCGCTTCACCAGTCAGGTGGACGAAAAGTACAGCCACATCGTAGGGCGCTTCCGCCGGGAGCTGACCCACCCGGAGCGCACCCGGGAGACTGAGCTTGGCAACCTGTTTGCGGACATCTTCACCCGCAGCCTTGGCATCGATATTATGCTCATCGGCTCCGGCAGCATCCGGGCCGAAAAGCTGGGCCCCATCGTCACCTACGGCGACCTCATCGAGGGCTTCCCCTACGATGATGGCGTGTTCATGTTCAAGGTGACAGGCCGGCAGCTGCGCCAGATGCTCCACTACATGCTGCGGGAGGAGGCCTACACCGGCCACACCGAGTTCTACCAGCTGCCCTCCACCCTGCGGCTGCGCTACGACCGCGCCAAGGGCGACTTTGATTACTTTACCTACTGCGGCAAGGAGGTGGGCAAGGAGATCAGCGACGATGCCCTGTTCACCGTGGGACTGCAGAACTACCACTTCAAAAACATCGAGAGCTTTTTCAACATCTCCTACGAAACCATCTGCAAGCTCCAGAAGCCCCGCAGCGTGGCAACCTCCTGTCAGGATATCCTGATGGAGTATTTCCGGGAGCACGAGATGCTGGATGCCGCCGTGGACGGCAGAATGACCATCCTGCCCTCTACCGCGCAGACCGGCTGACCCCCGCAGGGTCAAAAACATGGTTTCGCCCCGCAAAATCTGCGGGGAACACTTTGCAAACAGAAAGGAGCACTCCATGAAATAACGATTTTCAAAACGAACACGCCTTGTCAGTGCCCTTTTGACGCTGGCTATGGTATTCACCTTTTTGCCCTTCAGCGCCTTTGCGGCAGGGGGGTGACAGGTGGTTATAGCATCACCTCAATAGTATTGTATCGTTTTTACAGAAAGAACGGTACAACATCATCGTTCGGGTGATTTTGTCCTATTGTGCTGATTTATGCCTTTTCCCGGTCGAGTTATAAAAAATGGTAACTTGTCCGGGCGATTTCATGCGCTATCCGATCACAGTTGCTGTTTGTGGAGGTAACTGTGATTTTTTATTGGGGTAACGCATCAAAAAAAGCCTGTCTGCTGCCGTAGACCAGACTGCAAACAAACCGGCACAATCGTTCCGTTTCACCACCTATAATCATGCCGATGTGCAATGCTGCGCCAGCTTCCCTCAATGGGAGGCTGGTGTTTTTACGCTTTTAAGGGCAAGGTGTCGTGCGCCACCACGATCCTTTTTGTCCGAATGCTCACATTCCGTAAAATAACTGGAGGATTATTGATAATGAAATCGACCTATTTGCTGCCGTGGTTCAAGATGACCACATGGTACTTCCGACTGTTTCGATTGCTGGAAGTTTCCAACGTCAAAAAGCGCACCAAAAATCATAGTGCTGATGCCGACCGTATTTTCATGTTGGTGAAAAATCATGTGCTGGCCGTATCCGGCATGGGAGATGAAGCTCCGCCCACTCCCGGCGGAAGAAACGGAGGGTGTGATGTATTATGATCCTGCTGCAACGGGTGAACGTATTCAGACACTTCGGAAAAATCGAGAAGTGACACAGGAGCAGTTTGCTGTTGATTTGAATATCAGCGACCGCTACATGAGAAATTGTGAGCGCATTGCCGCACAAAACGGCGTTGGGGCGGCTACCGTAAAGCGAGCAGAAAAACATGCCAAAGGCGTGGACGCAGCAGCGGAAGATGCGGTCCCCGGTGCAAGAGAGGATAGGATACATGGGATACCTCATCAATGGTGCAGTGGAAACCGAGTGCCCACAGCTCCGCATTATCGAACCAGAACTGTTCGAGTAGGCACAGGAACTGCGGCAGGCACGCACCTGTGAGCGTGGCGGCACTTCACTGGGCACCAGCTCCAAAGCCCTGTTGACCGGGCTGGTTTACTGCGCCCACTGCGGCAACCGCTTGAGCCTGACCAGCAGCGGACGGACACACACCTACGCCGATGGGCATACGGTGAAAGAAGTCCGGCCCCGGTATAGCTGCTTTTATAAGATCCGGCATCCGGGTGACTGCGATGGGCAGTAGAAAGACTTGGAAAGCAAGCAGAAAGAGCTGGACGACCTGAAAGTCGAAACTATTCTGGTTATCCGGGGCGTGAGTGCCTTGGACAAAGAACTGCTCGGTACACTGGTGGCCGAAGCGAAAGACGCGCTGGAGACCCTTGAAAAGCAGCTTGTTCAGGCGCAGGAAGAATACGAAGAAGCCACCAAAACGGCAAAGCGCAGCAACTACATCTGCAACGAGCTGTTTACATGGGCGGATGTTTACGACACCGCCAACCACGATGAACGCCGCGCCATCTTGCAGCAATTCATCAAGGAGATTCGCGTCCGAAAAGACTATGAGATCTCGATTACGCTGAACGCCAGCTTCAATCAAGTGGAGCAGCTCAAGGCTGTGTCAACCTACGATGGTGCAGAAATTTTTGAAGGAATTTCCGAGAAGAGGGCATAAAAGCGATGCGCTTGCCCGCAGCACTCTGCAAAATTCAAAGAAAGAAGCGTGAAACCGATGGATTTTCAAAAAGTACATTGATGCCCCCGCCCGGTTCGCATCCGACTTCAGGGTTCGAAGCCCGGCAAGGTCTGCCAAAGTTTTTTAGGCATAAAAAACGCCGCATCGTACAAAACGATGCGGCAAATTGGTGGACCTAGAGGGATTCGAACCCTTGACCTCTCGGATGCGAACCGAACGCTCTCCCAGCTGAGCTATAGGCCCATATTTGTTTTTCAGAACGAGAACAGTGTAACTCTTTTAGAAGGATTTGTCAAGGACTTTTCACCCGGGAGGCCTGCGGGGAATGGCCGGCTGAATCGGACGCGCCGTTTCTTAAAAAACGACAGATCCTTTAGTAAAAATAACAGTGGCTCTCAGAGAAAAAGCGTGCTACAATAATGCTGAGACTTCTGTACATGAAAAGTCTATCACCCAAAGTCAGGAGGACAACGGTTATGGAATTTACTAAGGTCGTTGCAGAGCGTTATTCCTGCAAAAATTTCAGCACACGTAAGGTAGAAGCCGAGAAGCTGACGGAGATCCTGGAAGCGGGGCGGCTGGCCCCGACCGCCAAGAATTTTCAGGAGCAGCGCATCTATGTGCTGCAGTCGGAAGAAAGCCTGGCAAAGCTCGACAAGGTGACGCCCTGCCGCTATGGCGCGCCTACCTGCCTCGTCGTGGCCTTCGATAAAAACAGCGTCTTTACTTATCCTGGCGGAAAGCGGGACTCCGGCGTGGAGGATGCCGCCATCGTGGCGACCCACCTGATGCTGGCCGCCGCCAACGCAGGTGTGGACAGCTGTTGGCTCAACTTCTTCGACCCGGATGAGCTGGCCAAGGAGCTGGGCCTGCCGGAAAATGAAGAGGTCCTGATGATCCTCGACCTCGGCTATGCCGCAGAAGGCGCAGGGCCGCTGGCAAACCACGGCTCGAGAAAGCCCTTGTCCGCGACGGTCGCATACCTGTAATACCCAAAAACACCCGGAGATGCTTCCGGGTGTTTTTGCGTTATTGTCCGACGATGCGCCAGTGTTCGGGCTTGTTGTGATCGGTGGTCACGCCGTCGTCGGTATACATCCGGTAGGGCGCAGGCTGGCCGTCGGGCGCGAAGCGCCAGAAGGTGAGGGCCGTATCGTTCAGCTGGGCGGTGTTGGCGGCGGGCTGTGCCACCTCCCGGATGTCGGCCTCCGTCTTGTAGCCGAAGCGGCTCTGGGCCAGACCAAACGCCCACTTGGGCGGGATATAGCTGGGGCCGATGAGCTGCCGGAATTCCTTTGCGACCTCTGCCGCTGTAGGGGCTGTGATGAGGTAGAGCGCATAGTTCGGCTCTGCCGTGGCGAAGCGGAGGGTGTCGTGGCGGGTATAGCCGATACAACAAAACCGGCATTTTCGGCAGAACAGGCGGCCCGGGGCTTGTTTGGGCAGGGGAAAATGGTATATAATAAGTATATTCTAGGAATAAAAGGGAGAACCATCATGTATCAAAAAGGAATCAAGCGGCTGCTGGACGTGGTACTGTCGGCCTGCGGGCTGCTGGTGCTGTCACCGCTGCTGCTTTTGCTCTGCCTTGCCATCAAGCTGGACTCGCCGGGGCCGGTGTTCTTCAAGCAGAAGCGGGTGGGCATCCATAAGAGCTATTTCAACATCCTGAAATTCCGCACCATGCGCATCGACACCCCCCACGACATGCCCACCCATCTGCTCCACGACCCGGAGCAGTATATCACCCGGGTGGGCCGTTTCCTGCGCAAGACCAGCCTGGACGAGCTGCCCCAGCTGTGGAATATCCTTGTGGGCGATATGGCAGTCATCGGTCCGCGCCCGGCCCTCTGGAACCAGTACGACCTGCTGGCCGAACGGGACAAATACGGCGCAAACGACGTCCGCCCCGGCCTGACCGGCTGGGCGCAGATCCATGGCCGCGACGAGCTGGAGATCACGGAGAAAGCGAAGCTCGACGGCTGGTATGTGGAGCATATGAGCTTCTGGCTGGACATCAAATGCTTCTTCGGCACCATCAAGGCTGTGGCCGACCACGACGGCGTGGTGGAGGGCGGCACCGGGACGCTGCACGAAGAAGAGAAAAATGACCATAAATAAGGAAAACATAACATGCTGAATGAACTGTATCACTTTGCGACTCCATGGGCAAAGGCAACGAAACGCCAGATCAACGTGAACCGGATGCTTGGAGTGGCGGCGAATGCTCTTTATCCGATATATTGTGCATGGAGTCCGCTCCCGAAGCAGAGAACAACGCAGGGCGAAAGGATGGTGGTATCTCTGACCACCTTCCCGCTCCGAATCGGGAAAGTCCATCTGACGATCCAGAGCATCCTGCGGCAGAGCCGTCCGGCGGATCGTATCCTGCTCTGGCTGTCCAAGGAGGAATTTCCGGAGGAAGCACAGCTCCCGGCAAACCTGCTCCGCCTGAAAGAAAAGGGACTGGACATCCGCTTCTGCGACAATATCCGCTCCTTTAAAAAGGTGTTCTACACCGCGCAGGAATTTGAAAATGATGTGATCGTTACGGCGGATGATGATGCGCTCTACCCGGAAAACTGGCTGGAAGGGCTGTGGGATACCCACGAAAAGTATCCGGGCTGCGTGTGCTGTTACCGCGCGCATGAGATCACGTTTGAAGGCGGAAGGGTGGCGCCTTATCAGGAGTGGTACGGCTTGTCGCCAGACAAAAAAGGACCTTCGGAAGCACTTTTTCCGGTGGGCGTTGGAGGGGTGTTGTATCCTGCAGGCTATTTCAGCGGCATCGAGTTCGACAGCGGGAAGATTATGAAGCTGTGCCCGACGGCGGACGATATGTGGCTCAAGATCGTGGGAGCGCAGAAAAGGATCTCGGCAGTGAAGGTGAGCACCAACTCGAAGGAGTGGTTCACCATCCGGAACAGCCAGCGCCAGTGCTTGATGTCGGTCAACACCGCCGGAAGGATGCGGAACGATGAAGCACTTCAGAACCTGATGGAATATTATCACGTTACAGCGGAGATGCTGGGCGGCACATCAACAGAGCAGAAAGGCAAAGGATAAAAGATGGCGGGCAGAACAGATGTGAAGATCAGCGTGATCGTACCGGTCTACAATGTAGAAAAAGAACTTCCCCGCTGCATCGAGAGCCTCCTGACACAGACGTATTCGAATTTTGAGCTGCTCCTGATAAACGATGGCTCATCGGATGGCAGCCCTGAGATCATGGAGAGATACGCGGAGAAGGACCCGCGCATCCGCACCCTGCATAAGAAAAATGGCGGAGTGTCCTCAGCACGCAACAGGGGGCTGGAACAGGCAAAAGGCGAATATGTGTGCTTTGTGGATGCGGACGATGTGGTGGCTTCGTGTTATCTGGAATGGCTTTGCCGGGCAATACAAGAAAGCAGGCTTCCTCTTGCAATTTGCAAACAGGTGGATTTTGAGGAGAAAGAGACGGATCCATTCTGTGACCTTCCGACAGAAATGCCTGCGCTGAAAACACATAAAATTGAAAATTATACATTTTGGGATGAAAATGTGTGTACCCGGTGCGTTCGAGGAATGATGAGAGCGGATTTGGTTCGAGATATTCGATATGACGAACAGATTGCTATCGGAGAAGATGCTCTATTTATGGTGCAGGCCTTGCTGCGGACAAAGGGGTACGTTTGTGTGCCCTGTGCACTTTATGCCTATTACATCCGGCCGGATTCAGCGATTCATCAGAGCGACTTTTCACCAAAACAATACAGCGAAATAACTACTTGGGAAAAAATTTGTGCCTTGGTGGAAAGACAGCCGGGCAGTATGAGCCGTACAGCGGAAGAGCGGTTCGTGGTGGCCTGCGCCCATGTATATTACCGGATGGCGGGCAGCGACCATGCCGATCCGGAGCTGCAAGCCAAGATCGTGCGGATGGCGCGAGAGCACTGGCGGGCGGCCTTGCGAGTCCCGAACAGCAAGAGGCGTGAAAAGAGCAAGCTCTGGATGCTGATCTGCTGCCCGGCGGCGGGACGCTGGATGTGGAGGCTGGGAAAAAAGCTGAAACAGGGATGAGCCGGAGCATCTTGAGAAACGAAGTGGTTTTGTCTTGATTTATGTCGGAAATGTTATATAATAAAACAGTATACAAGACACAGAAGGAGGATTTCCATGGAACGCACCTATATCAATGAGGTACAAAAGGAAATTGGCAGCACGGTCAAGGTGCAGGGCTTTATCGAGAACCTGCGCAACAGCAAATATATGGCCTTCATCGTGCTGAAGGATATTACCGGCAAACTTCAGATCACCGTCGAGAAGGAGGACCACCCTGAGCTGGTGGACACCATCGACAAGCTGACCCCGGACTCTGTCATCACCGTCACCGGCAAGGTGATGGAGAACGACTACGTCAAGATGGGCGGCATCGAGATGATCCCCGAGGCCATCGAGATCGAGAGCATCGCCAACGCGCTGCCCATCGTCCGCAAGGAGATCGCCGCCACCAAGAAGAAGAAGGCTGTGGAGCGTTCCAGCATCGACCAGCGCATCGACTACCGCTGGATCGACCTGCGCACCGACGAGAACCAGCTGATGTTCAAGGCACAGAGCTGCTTCGTCAACGCCATGCGTCAGTTCCTGCTCGAGCGCAGCTTCATCGAGATCCACACCCCGAAGCTCATCGCTGCTGCCAGCGAGAGCGGCTCTGAGGTGTTCAAGGTGGACTACTTCGACCGCAACGCCTATCTGGCCCAGAGCCCTCAGTTCTATAAGCAGATGGCCATGGCCGCCGGCTTCGAGCGCATCTTTGAGACTGGCCCCGTCTTCCGCGCGGAGAAGAGCTACACCAACAAGCACTCCACCGAGTTCTCCGGCTTCGACCTCGAGTTTAGCTACATCACCTCTTACAAGGACGTCATGAAGATGGAGGAAGAGCTTCTGACTGCCGGTCTGAAGGCCGTCAAGGAGCAGTACGGCGAGCAGATCAAGGAGCTGTTTGGTCTGGAAGTCGTCGTCCCCACCACGCCGTTCCCTGTGGTCAAGCTGGCCGACCTGTACAAGGGTCTGGAAGAGGAGTTCGGCTACACTGTCGATGAGAGCGAGAAGGGCGACCTGACCACCGAGGCCGAGCGCCTGAGCTACGACTGGGTCAAGAAGCACTACGGCCACGAGTTCCTGTTTATCACCGACTACTCCGCTGAGAAGCGTGCTTTCTACCACATGCGCGACGAGAACGGCGTGCCGCAGGGCTACGACCTCATCTGGCGCGGCGTGGAGATCACCACCGGCGCACAGCGTGAGCATCGCTACGACGTGCTGAAGAAGCAGGCAGAGGAGAAGGGCCTGGCCGATGACGTCAAGTTCTATCTGGAGTTCTTCCAGTACGGCTGCCCCCCGCACGGCGGCTTCGGTCTGGGTATCGACCGTCTGACCATGCTGCTCTGCGGCCAGTCCATCAAGGACGCCGAGTTCCTGTTCCGCGGCCCCAACCGTCTGACTCCGTAAGGAATGAAACCTCTCCGTCAATGCTTCGCATTGCCACCTCTCCTATCGAGGAGAGGCCTTGGCATTTCGCAAAGCTTTGTCTCTTTGCCAGAGGCTCCCCTCGGTAGGGGCAACAGCGACGACCGCCGCCAGTGGCGGAAACAGGGAGTCGTTGTTGGGGCAGCGGCCAGCAAGACGCGCGCAATGCGCAGCGGATGCTGGGTGCCGCAACCCGGCCTTGTCGAGCGATAGCGAGACTGAGAGGTTATGACCTATAACAAAAGCCAGCGCACATTTCTCGTGCGCTGGCTTTTCTGCATTTTACAGCTTACTGGATGCCGGTGACCTTGTAGTCCTGTGCCTCGACGGCGTTCTTGAGCACGTCGTCGGCGACCTCGGCGTTCAGGGTGACGATGGCGGTGCCGGCCTCGTGGCTCACGACGGCCTCGTCCACCTCGGGCAGGGCTTCCAGAGCCTTCTTCACGCGGGCTTCGCAGTGGCCGCACATCATGCCTTCCACTTTCAGGGTCTTCTTCATGGTATGATCCTCCGTTTTGACTTCGGGCGCTTCGGCGTCCGATTTTTTGTTATTTTCAGCCGCAGACTGCACCGGGGCAGCAGCGGGAGAAGCGGTTTTGTGGTCGTGCCTGGTGCTGTGCAAATCGAACAGGTTCAGCCGCAGGGCGTTGCTCACGACGCAGAAGCTGGACAGGCTCATGGCAGCAGCACCGAACATGGGATTCAGCGTCAGGCCGAAGGGGATGAACAGACCAGCCGCCAGCGGGATGCCGATGATATTGTAGATGAACGCCCAGAACAGGTTCTCGTGGATGTTCCGCAGGGTGGCGCGGCTGAGGCGGATGGCCGCAGGCACGTCCGAGAGCTTCGAGTTCATCAGCACGACGTCGGCGGCGTCAATGGCCACGTCGGTGCCTGCGCCGATGGCAATGCCGGTGTCGGCACGGGTGAGGGCAGGAGCGTCGTTGATGCCGTCACCCACCATGGCCACCTTGCCGCTGGCCTGCAGCTGGCGGATGACGGCCTCCTTGCCGTCGGGCAGGACGCCCGCGATGACCTCGTCCACGCCCGCCTGCCTGCCGATGGCGTCGGCGGTGCGCTGGTTGTCGCCGGTGAGCATCACGACCCGGATGCCCATGTTCTGCAGCTGACGGATGGCTTCGGGGCTGTCCTCCTTGATGGTGTCGGCCACGGCGATAATGCCCAGCAGACGGCCTGCGCCGCCGAAGAAGAGGGGAGTCTTGCCCTCAGAGGCCAGCTTTTCAGCCTGCTGTGCCAGTGCGGCGGGCAGGGTGAGCTTGGTCTGGATGAAGGCGGCATTGCCGGCATAGATGCCCATGCCGTTCAGCTTAGCCGCCAGACCATTGCCCGGCAGGGCCGCGAAGTCAGTGACTTCCGGGGGAGTGATGGCCTTTGCCTCGGCGTCGGCCAGAACTGCCTTTGCCAGAGGGTGCTCGCTGCGGCTTTCCAGCGCTGCGGCCAGTGTCAGAAGCTCCGTCTCGGAGACACCCTCAGCGGGCAGCAGATCGGTGACGCGGGGTGCGCCCTCGGTGATGGTGCCGGTCTTGTCCAGCGCTACGATCTGGGTGCGGCCTGCGGCTTCCAGCGAGGCGGCAGTCTTGAAGAGGATGCCGTTTTTTGCGCCGAGACCATTGCCGACCATAATAGCCACAGGTGTTGCAAGGCCCAGTGCGCAGGGGCAGCTGATGACCAGAACGGAGATGCCGCGTGCCAGCGCATAGCCCAGCTCATGGCCCAGCAGCAGCCAGACGATGGTGGTCACGACGGCGATGGAGATGACCGCCGGGACGAAGAAGCCCGACACGGTGTCAGCGATTTTTGCGATAGGAGCTTTGGTGGCGGCGGCATCGCTGACCATCTTGATGATCTGAGCCAGCGTGGTATCCTCGCCCACGCGGGTGGCCTCACAGCGGAGGAAGCCCGACTGATTGGTGGTGGCAGCGCTGACTTTGTCGCCGACGGCCTTGTCCACCGGGATGCTCTCGCCGGTCAGGGCGCTCTCGTTGACTGCACTGGTGCCTTCCAGCACTACGCCGTCCACCGGGATATTCTCGCCGGGGCGAACCACAAAGACGTCGCCCTTCTGCACGTCGGCGATGGCCACGGTCACTTCCGCGCCGTCCCGCACCAGTGTGGCGGTTTTGGGGGCCAGCTTCATCAGGCTCTTGAGGGCGTCGGTGGTCTTGCCCTTGGAGCGGGCTTCCAGCATCTTGCCCACCGTGATGAGGGTCAGGATCATGGCGGCAGACTCGAAGTAGAACTCCATCATATAGTGCATGACGAGCTCGTCGTTGCCATCCACCTGGGCACGGGTCATGGCGAAGAGGGCGTAAGTGCTCCACACGAAGCTTGCCATGGAGCCGAGGGCCACCAGCGTATCCATGTTGGGTGCGCCGTGGATGAGGCCCTTGAATCCGTTGATGAAGAACTTCTGGTTGATGACCATGACGATGCCCGCCAGCAGCAGCTGGACAAGGCCCATGGCGACGTGGTTGCCGTCGAACCAGTGGGGCAGGGGCCAGCCCCACATCATGTGGCCCATGGAGAAGTACATCAGCACCAGCAGGAAGCCCAGCGAGGCGATGAGACGGCGCTTGAGCTTCGGTGTCTCGTGGTCGGCCAGTGCGTCGAGGTCGGCGCTGGCGTCCGAAGCCTTACTGGAAGAGGCATTCTTCGGGCTTGCGCCGTAGCCTGCCTCCTGCACAGCCGAGAGGATGGCGGCGGGGGAGGCTGTGCCTTCCACGCCCATGGAGTTTGTCAGAAGGCTCACCGAGCAGCTCGTGACGCCCGGCACCTTCTTCACGGCCTTTTCCACCCGGGCAGAGCAGGCCGCGCAGCTCATGCCCGTGACATTGTATTGTTCCATTGCGGATTCCTTTCCCTCTTATAGGATGCCCGGAACGGGGTCATTTCATGAGCCGGGGCAGCAGCTGCAGCAGTTCGTCCAGCTTCTGCGTCTCGCCGGCTTTCAAATCGTCGGCCACGCAGGTGCGGATGTGCTGGCCCAGCAGCTCTTTGGAAAAGCCGTTCAGTGCAGCGTTCACCGCAGCCACCTGCACCAGAATATCGGCGCAGTAGACGTCCTTGTCCAGCATCGCGCGGATGCCGCGCACCTGGCCCTCAATGCGGCTCAGCCGGTTGGCAAGGGCGCGGTACTCCTCAGGGGTACGGTCCTTGTGGCGGCAGCAGGAGGGGGCAGTGTCCTTTTCAGCAGGCTCAGCGGCGCAGCAGCAGGGCTTTTTTTCAGCATCAGTCATAGCAGATAACTCCTTTCCGGGTGTATCGGTGTGAAGAGGAAATGTACCCTGTGGGGGTAAATCTCCCGACACTCTGATTTTACCACTTGGGGGTATCTGTTTCAAGTGGGCAGGAAATGCTAACTGTGAAAACTTTGTGAAAATAAAAGCCCCGAAATGCAGAAACGGGAGCCTCCCGGTGAAGGAAAGCTCCCGTTTCTGTTTAGGATAGGAAAGAGAATGTCATAAATAGGGGGGTCACAGATTGGTGTAACCCATCAGATAGCGGTCCACCTCGGCGGCGCAGTCGCGGCCATCCCGCAGGCCCCAGACCACGAGGCTCTGGCCCCGGCGCATATCGCCGCAGACAAAGACCTTGTCTACATTGGTGCGGAAGCCATGGTCGGCCACATTGCCCCGGACGTTCCGCTCCACGCCGAACGCCTCGGCCACATAGTCCTCGCAGCCCACGAAACCGGCGGCGATAAAGGCCAGCTGGCAGTCGTAGGTGAACTCTTCGCCGGTGGGTACCATGCTGGTGCGGCCGGTGGCGGGGTCACGCTGGGGCTTGAGATAGGAGATGACCGCGCCGGTCAGGTTGCCGGCGTCGTCCTTCAAAAACTCTTTGACGGTGGTCTGGTAGACGCGGGGGTCTTTGCCGAACTTGGCAAGGCACTCAGTCTGGCCGTAGTCCACCTTCAGCACCTTGGGCCACTCGGGCCAGGGGTTATTCGCGGCCCGCTCTTTCGGGGGCTGGGGCATCATTTCCAGTGCCACGAGGTCGGTGCAGCCCTGCCGCAGGGCGGTACCCTGACAGTCGTTGCCGGTGTCGCCGCCGCCGATGACGAGGACATTCCTGCCTGCCGCGTTGATGGCCCTGCCGTCGGCAAACTTGCTGTCCAGCAGACTCTTGGTCACGCTGGTAAGGTAGTCCACTGCGAGGTGAACTCCCTTCGCGTCGCGGCCGGGGACGTTCAAATCGCGGGCTTTCTTAGCGCCGCAGCAGAGTACGATGGCGTCATAGCTGTTCAAAATCTCAGCGGCATCCACAGCCCCGCCCACATCCATGTTGGTGCGGAACTCAACGCCCTCAGCCTGCATGATCTTGATGCGGCGCTCGATGACGGATTTGTCCAGCTTCATGTTGGGGATGCCGTACATCAGCAGACCGCCTACACGGTCAGCACGCTCGAAGACGGTGACGGCATGGCCCCGGATGTTGAGGTATTCGGCCACCGACAGGCCCGAAGGGCCGCTGCCGATGACGGCCACGCTCTTGCCGGTGCGGGCCGGAGGCGGGGCGGCATGGAGCCAGCCCTTGGCGTAGCCCGTCTCCACGATGGCGTGTTCGTTCTCCCGGACAGTGACGCTGCTGCCGGTGACGTCGCCGCAGGTGCAGGCGGCCTCACACAGGGCAGGGCAGACCCGGCTCGTGAACTCCGGGAAACGGTTGGTGGTGCGCAGGCGGCGGAGTGCCAGCTCCCATTTGCCCTGATAGACCAAATCGTTCCACTCGGGGATGAGGTTGTTCAGCGGGCAGCCGGAGGCCATGCCGCCGATCATCATGCCCGCCTGGCAGAAGGGGACGCCGCAGTCCATGCAGCGCGCTGCCTGGGTATGCTGCTCCTCCCGGGAGAGCCAGATGTGAAATTCGTTAAAGTTTTCAATGCGCTCCAGCGGCGGAACATCCGTGCTGGTCTTGCGCGTGTAATCCATAAAACCAGTGAGTTTTGCCATGATGTTCCCCTCCTTACTTGTTCTTCTGCACGGCGTAGAATGCTTCGATCTGCGCCTGCTCGCCGTCGAGTCCGCGCTCTTCCATGGAGGCGATGACCCGCAGCATATGGTCGTAATCGTAGGGGAGGACTTTCTTGAACTTGGGCAGGAACTCGCTGAAATTGTCCAGGATCTCCTTGCCGCGGGGCGAGCCGGTCAGCTCGACGTGCTCCCGGATGAGCTCTTTCAGGGTGGCGACGTCGTACTTGTGCTCCACCGGCTCGAGGCTGACGGTCTCCTTGTTCACCCGCTGGTAGAAATCCCAGTTCTCATCCAGCACATAGGCGATGCCGCCGGTCATGCCGGCTGCAAAGTTCTTGCCGGTCTGGCCCAGAACGACGACGGTGCCGCCGGTCATGTACTCGCAGCCGTGGTCGCCCACGCCCTCGACGACGGCCACAGCGCCCGAGTTGCGGACGCAGAAGCGCTCACCGGCCACACCGGAAACAAAGGCTTTGCCGCTGGTGGCACCGTAGAGTGCCACGTTGCCGATGATGATGTTCTCCTCGGGCTTGAAGGTGATGCCCTCGGGCGGGCGGACGACGAGCTTGCCGCCGGAGAGGCCCTTGCCCATGTAGTCGTTGCAGTCGCCGGTCAGTTCCAGCGTCAGGCCCTTGGGAATGAATGCGCCGAAGCTCTGGCCGCCTGCACCGGTGCAGTGGACGGTGTAGACGTCATCGGGCAGGTCGCTGCCGTACTTGCGGGTGATCTCGCTGCCGAAGATGGCACCAAAGGCGCGGTCGGTGTTGGAGACATCCAGCTTCACGCTCTGAGGGGTCTTGCTGCTGAGCTTGAATTTCTTCATCAGCACCTTCATATCCAGTGCGTCTTCCAGATGGAAGTCGTAGGTGTCTTCCTTCTGGAAGTGGACATTGCTGTTGACGATGGCGGGGTTGTGCAGGATGCAGTCGAGGTCCATCTTGGACATCCGGCTGTCGGCAGGGGCAGACTTGACATGGAGCAGGTCGGTGCGGCCCACCAGCTCGTCGATGGTACGGATGCCCAGCTTTGCCATGTATTCGCGCAGCTCCTGCGCCACGAAGGTCAGGTAGTTGATGATATACTCGGGCTTGCCGCGGAAGTGCTTGCGCAGCTCGGGGTTCTGGGTGCAGATGCCCATGGGGCAGGTGTCGAGGTTGCAGACACGCATCATGACGCAGCCCATGGTCATCAGCAGAGAGGTGCCGAAGCCGAACTCCTCAGCGCCCAGCATACAGCTGATGGCCACATCGCGGCCGGAAAGCAGCTTGGAATCGCTCTCGATGCGCACACGGGTGCGCAGGCCGTTGAGGATAAGGGTCTGGTGGGTCTCGGCGATGCCAAGCTCCCAGGGCAGACCGGCATCTTTGATGGAGTTGCGGGGCGCTGCGCCCGTGCCGCCGTCGTAGCCGGAGACGAGGATGACCTGTGCGCCGCCTTTGGCGACACCGGCAGCGATGGTACCGACGCCGGCCTCACTGACCAGCTTGACGTTGATGTTGGCGTGACGGTTGGCATTCTTGAGGTCGTAGATAAGCTCTGCAAGGTCTTCGATGGAGTAGATGTCGTGGTGCGGCGGGGGAGAAATGAGGCCGACACCGGTAGTGCTGTGACGGGTCTTGGCGATCCACGGGTACACTTTTGCGCCGGGCAGATTGCCGCCCTCGCCGGGCTTTGCGCCCTGTGCCAGCTTGATTTGGATCTCTTCCGCGCTCACCAGATACTTGCTGGTGACGCCGAAGCGGGCGGAAGCCACCTGCTTTATCTTGGAATTGCTCTCGCTGTGGTAGCGCTCTTCGGGCTCACCGCCCTCGCCGGTGTTGCTCCGGCCGCCGAGGCGGTTCAGCGCGATGGCGATGGTCTCGTGGGCCTCGCTGCTCAGTGCGCCGTAGCTCATGGCAGCGGCCTTGAACCGCTTGACGATGGAGCTCACCGGCTCCACCTCGTCCAGCGGGATGCCGCCGTCGGGGGCATAGTTGAAGTCCAGAAGACTGCGCAGATGGACGCCGTTCTGGCCCATGTTGTCCACGGTGTGGGTGAACTGCTTGAAGGTGTCGTAGTCACCGGTGAAGCAGGCTTTCTGGAACAGGTGGATGGTCTGGGGGTTGAAGAGGTGCTCTTCCTTGCCGCTGCGGAACTTGTGGGCACCGCCGTCTTCCAGCTGCATGTTGATGTCAAGGCCCAGCGGGTCGAAGGCTGCGTTGTGCAGGGCCTCCACGTCAGCCTGAATGTCCTCGAGGCCGATGCCGCCCACACGGCTCACCGTGCCGGTGAAATACTTGTCGATGACGTCTTTGGAGATGCCGACGGCCTCGAAGATCTGGCTGCTCTGGTAGCTCTGGATGGTGGAGATGCCCATCTTGGAGGCAATCTTCACGATGCCGCCCAGCACAGCCTTGTTGTAGTCGTCTACGGCGGCGTAATAATCTTTGTCCAGCAGACCGTCGTCGATGAGTTGGCCGATGGTCTCATGGGCCAGATAGGGGTTGACGGCACAGGCACCGTAGCCCAGCAGAGCGGCAAAGTGATGCACTTCATGAGGCTCTGCGCTCTCGAGGATGAGAGCCAGTGCGGTGCTCTTCTTGGTGCGGATGAGGTACTGGGACACGGCAGAAACCGCCAGCAGGCTGGGGATGGCCACATGGTACTCGTCAATGTCCCGGTCGGACAGGATGATGATGTTCGCACCCTCTTTATAAGCGCGGTCTACCTCCAGGAAAACGCGGTCGATGGCCTTTTCGAGGCTGGTGTTCTTGTAGTAGTTGATGGAGACAGTGGAGACTTTGAAGCCCGGGACGTTCATGTACTTGATGCGGAGAAGGTCAGTGGACGTGAGGATGGGATTGTTGACCTTGAGCACCTTGCAGTTTTCGGGCTTGTCTTCCAGCAGGTTGCCGTGTGCGCCCACATAGACGCTGGTGGAGGTGACGATCTTCTCGCGGATGGCGTCGATGGGCGGATTCGTGACCTGTGCAAAACGCTGCTTGAAATAATTGAAGAGCGGCGGGTGCTGGCCGCTGAGGACGGCAAGCGGGGTATCGGTACCCATTGCGCCGGAAGGCTCTGCGCCCTGACGTGCCATGGGCAGGATGAGGGTGCTGATGTCCTCATACTTGTAGCCGAACACCTTCTGCAGGCGCAGCAGGTCGTCGCCGGTGTAGCTGGGGGTCTTGATGTTGGGGATCTTGAGGTCCTTCAGCTGGACGAGGTTGCGGTCTATCCACTCGCCGTACGGCTCACGGCTGGCGTAGTATTCCTTCAGCTTCTCGTCGTCCACGACTTCGCCCTTGACGGTGTCCACCAGCAGCATCTTGCCGGGGCGGAGACGGTCTTTGACCAGAATATTCTCCGGCTCACAGGGCAGCACGCCCACCTCGGAAGAGAGGATCATCCTGCCGTCTTTGGTGATGTAGTAGCGGCTGGGGCGCAGACCGTTGCGGTCCAGCACAGCGCCCACCACATCGCCGTCGGAGAAGAGGATGGCGGCAGGGCCGTCCCAGGGTTCCAGCATGGTGGCGTAATACTGGTAGAAATCCCGCTTTTTCTGGCTGATGTTCTTGTTGTTCTCCCAGGGTTCCGGGATGGTGATCATGACAGCCAGCGGCAGATCCATGCCGTTCATCACCATGAACTCGAGGGCGTTGTCCAGCATGGCGGAGTCGGAGCCGGAGGTGTTGATGATGGGCAGGATCTTGTTCATGTCCTCCTTCATGATGGGGGAGGAGATGGTCTCTTCACGGGCCAGCATGGCGTCGGTGTTGCCCTTGATGGTGTTGATCTCACCGTTGTGGAGGATGAAGCGGTTGGGGTGGGCGCGCATCCAGCTGGGGTTGGTGTTGGTGGAGAAGCGGCTGTGGACCATGCCGATGGCGGATTCATAGTCCTCGTCCTGCAGATCGAGGTAGAACTGGCGCAGGTCGTGGACGAGGAGCATGCCCTTGTACACGATGGTGCGGCTGGACAGACTGGGGACATAGGTGCCGTTGCTGGCCTGCTCGAAGACCCGGCGGACGATGTAGAGCTTGCGGTCAAAGTCGATGCCCTTGCTCACCTTGGCGGGCTTTTTGATGAAGCACTGCCAGATGGCGGGCATACAGTCGCGGGCTTTCTGTCCCACGGCGTCGGGGTCTACAGGCACTTCGCGCCATGCCAGAAACTCGAGGCCCTCTTTGCGGGTGACAAGCTCAAAAAGCTTCATGGCCTGGGCGCGCAGGTGTTCGTTCTGAGGAAAGAAGAACATACCTACGCCGTATTCACGCTCGTTGCCAAGGCTGATGTTCAGCTCGTCGGCTACCTTGGCAAAGAAGCGGTGGCTGATCTGCAGCATGATGCCCACGCCGTCGCCGGTCTTGCCCTCGGCGTCCTTGCCGGCGCGGTGCTCAAGGCGCTCCACAATGGACAGCGCGTCGCTGACGGTCTGGTGGCTCTTGCGGCCCTTGATGTCCACGACGGCACCGATGCCGCAGGCGTCGTGCTCGAACTGGGGGTCATAGAGGCCCAGAGGCCCTTTTTGCTCCGTGAAATTTTCCATAGACTTTCCCATCCTTTTTTCGATTTTCCGGAGAATATCCTGGCAATGCTGCGGCACATTCCGCAGAGTCCCTCTTAATGTTGGTAAAAAGAAAAGGCATCCCAGATGGGTCGGCAAAGACTCATCTGGAACGCCCTTGTTCCGGATAACAAGAATATTATACAAAGGTGCTGAAAAAGATTCAAGTGACAGCTGCACCAAATGTGGGTACACGGCGACGGTTCTTCTTGTGAAAAACAGACACGCAGAGTAGGAAATAGTATGCCTTTTCCGGCTCAGTGCCGGCCCAGACAGGCGGCAAGATCGTCCTCCGGCGTGGTGATGGGCCGGAGGTCATACTTCTCCTGCAAAACAGCGGCCACCCCGGGGGAGAGGAAGGCGGGCAGGGTGGGGCCGAGACGGATGCCCCGGATGCCCAGCGCCAGCAGGGCCATCAGCACACAGACCGCCTTCTGCTCGAACCAGCAGAGGATGATGGAGAGGGGCAGCTCGTTGACCGAGCAGTCAAAAGCTTCGGCCAGACCCAGCGCGATCCGGATGGCACTGTAGGCGTCGTTGCACTGGCCCACGTCGAGGATGCGGGGCAGACCCGCCACCGTACCCAGCGGCAGGTCGTTGAGCCGGAACTTGCCGCAGGCCAGCGTCAGGATGACGGTGTCGGGCGGGGTCAGCTTGGCAAAATCCGTGTAGTACCGGCGGGAGGGGCGGGTGCCGTCGCAGCCGCCGATGAGGAAAAAGTGCCGGATGGCACCCTCGTGGACGGCTTGGACGATCTCCTCCGCATGGCTCAGTACGGCATGGTGGGCAAAGCCGGTGGCGACCACACTGCCGCCGTTCATGCCCGGGATGAGGGTGTCCTCCGGGTAGCCGCCCAGCTCAAGCGCCTTGGCGATGACCGGTGAAAAATCTCGGTCCTCCCCGATGTGGGTGACGCCGGGATAGGAGACGACAGAGGTGGTGAATACCCGGTCGGCATAGCTGGGCCGGAGGGGCATGATGCAGTTGGTGGTGAAGAGCACCGGTGCAGGGATGTCCTCAAACTCCCGCTGCTGGTTCTGCCATGCGGTGCCAAAGTTGCCTTTCAGATGAGGAAAGCGCTTTTTCAGCTCCGGGTAGCCGTGGGCAGGCAGCATCTCGGAGTGGGTGTAGACATTGATGCCCTTGCCCTCGGTCTGCTCCAACAGGCACTTGGCGTCGTAGAGGTCGTGGCCGGAGATGACGATGAAAGGCCCTTTCTCGATGGTCAGGGACACCTCCACCGGCTCCGGGTCGCCAAACGCGCCGGTGTTGGCCTTGTCCAGCTCAGCCATGACCCGGTAGGCCATCCGCCCGGTGTCCTCCACCAGCTGGAAGAGCTTGTCCTTGTCCCGCTCCTGTGCGATGGCCCGCAGCGCCGTGCAGAAAAACAGGTCGATCTCGCCATCGGTATAGCCCAGCACCCGCGCGTGGTAGGAGTAAGCTGCCATGCCGCGCAGCCCAAAGAGGACAAAGGAGCACAGGCTCTTCCGGTCGGGGTCCGGCTCCTGCCACAGCTTCTGCATATCGTAGTCGGACACTGGTGCAGGTGCAGGGCTGGCCGAGGCAAAGGCTTCCTGCTTGGCCTTCCAGACCTTATCGGTCAGCTGCGCCACCGTCTGGGGGTCGAAATCAACATTGGTGATGGTGGTGAACAATCCTTCCGTCAGCAGGAGTGCCTGCGGGGGCTGGATGGGTCTGCCGATGTCCAGCAGCAGGGTGGCAAAGCCGATGAGTGCCCCGGTGAGCTTGTCCTGCGCGTCGGCTGTCTCGGCTGATTTGCCGCAGACACCCGCTTTTCCGGTGCAGGCCGTGCAGTTTGCCGCCTGCTCGCATTGATAACAGAACATCATTTCGTCCATGCAAAAACCTCTTTTCGTTTGATGAAAGGAGTATGAGCGGGGCGGCAGACGGTTATGCAGGCAGGCGGGGCAAACCAAAAAAAGCCGCACCCTCGCGGATGCGGCCCTTGCAGATCAGGAAAAGCTTAGTAGGTGATGCCCTGAGCCATCATGGCAGTAGCGACCTTCAGGAAGCCAGCGCAGTTTGCACCGACCATCAGGTTGCCCTCGGAGCCAGCGGCCACGGATGCATCGTAGGAAGCGTGGAAGATGCCCTCCATGATGCCCTTCAGCTTTGCATCGACCTCTTCGAAGCTCCAGCTCAGACGCTCGGAGTTCTGGCTCATCTCCAGACCGGAGGTAGCCACGCCGCCGGCGTTGGAAGCCTTTGCGGGTCCGTACAGGATGCCGTTGGACAGGTAGACCTCGATGGCCTCGGGAGTGCTGGGCATGTTAGCGCCCTCGCAGACCACGGTGCAGCCGCCCTTCACCAGAGCCTCTGCGGACTCCTTGTTGATCTCGTTCTGGGTAGCGCAGGGCAGGGCGATGTCGCAGGGGACAGTCCAGACCTTGGTGCAGTCAGCAACGTAGGTTGCATCCTTGTGGGTCTCAGCATATTCCTTGATACGGCCACGGCGGACTTCCTTCAGATCCTTGACGTAAGCCAGGTCGATGCCGTTGGGGTCGTAGACATAGCCGTTGGAGTCGGACATGGTGATGACCTTGGCACCCAGCTGGGTAGCCTTCTCACAGGCGTAGATAGCGACATTGCCGGAGCCGGAGATGACCACGGTCTTGCCCTCGAAGCTGTCGTTGCGCATGCACTTCAGAGCCTCAGCGGTGAAGTAGCACAGGCCGTAGCCGGTAGCCTCAGTACGGGCCAGAGAACCGCCGAAGGTCAGGCCCTTGCCGGTGAGCATACCGCCCTGGAAGCTGTTGGTCA
>OFCU01000072.1_pt1 | contig 61617 bp, 46 predicted proteins | sample 1520851 | NCBI WGS metagenome assembly OFCU01 (sample SAMEA2699040, study PRJEB24076) | metagenome | reverse complement strand
CCCTCCGGTCCCTCCGGCGCCCTCCACACCAGTGGAGCCGGGTGTGCTGATGATTGGCTCGGCGCGTCGGCTCGTTGTCCGTCCCGGCCCTGCCGCCGCCCACCGGCACCGCGGCGCGGCTCTCCGGACCTTCTGCGCTCTCCGGATCGTCGCAACCTATCCGCGTGCGGAGGGCCCATTCGAGCAGGTGGCCGCTGGTGGGGTCCCTGGACCTGCTTGAGCTGCTAGGTGTTGCGGGCGTTCCAGTGGTCTTGAATTCTAGGTTCTCGTTATAGGTTCTCGTGGTGGCTGCAACGAGGCAAACCAGGTTGCCAGGCATGATGGTTTCCCACCAACGTCGCACGTAATTCCCCCGTGGCTACTTCAAGGTATGAAATAGCGTCGTTGGAATTGCAACGTTTTCTAGCTATCTCAAAAAGTGACCGGATTAAATTACGTGCGACTTTTGGGGGAGGGTGGGGTGTAACAGCGGGGCGGGACCCCGTCGGATCCCGCCCCGTATCACGAGCGGCCCGCTTCACAAGCGGTCGTAGCTACTGCCCGCGTTGAGCACGAGCCGCGCTCACTCCTGCGGAGGATTCGGGATGGAGGCGTCGCGCACGCCCTCCGCAACCGCGTCGGAGATCGTCGGGGAGACGACCTTGGCGCCCACGAGCGCCGTGAACAGCTGCTGCAGGTCCAGGCCCAGCGAATCGCCCAGGCCCGCGTTGATCTGGCTGATCGACTTCGTAATGTCGCCGACCATCTGGGCGTTGTTGCCCTCGCCGTACATGGTGATCGTGTCGACCTTGGACAGCGGCTCGGCCACGGCGCGCGCCACCTCGGGCAGGGCACGGAAGTACATCTCGAGGACGGCCGCCTGGTTCATCTTCGTCATAGCGATGGCCTTCTTTTCGAGGCCCTCGGCCTCGGCCGTCAGCTTGGCGCCGATCGCGGAGGCCTCGGCGCGGCCTCGAGCCTCGATACCCTGGGCTTCCGCGAGCATGGCCTGCTTGTCGGCGTCTGCCTTCTTGGTGCGCTCGAACGCCTCGGCCTCGGCCTGGCGCTGACGCGCGTACAGGGCCGCGTCGGCCGCCTTCTCGGCGGCGTAGCGGTCGGCGTCGGCCTTCGCGTTCACCTCGGCCTGCAGGGCCTGCTTGGTGACGACGACTTCCTTCTCCTTGATGACGGCCTGCTGCTCCTGCTTGACGATGTCGGCCTGCGCGGTCTCGCGCTCGATGTCGCGGCGCTGAATCTGCGACTGGATCTCGTAGGCGGCGTCGGCCTTCGCCTTCTCGGTGTCGGCCTCGACCTTGAGTGCGGCCTGGCGCTTGGCGAGGTCCGTCTGCTTCTGAGCGATTTCCAGCTGCGAGGCGACCTGCGCGTCGTTGGCTTCCTTCTGGGCGACGGCGGTCGCCTGCGCGACCTCCTTCTGGGCGTTCGCCTTCGCGATGGCCGCGGTCTTGCGGATCTGCTCGGTGTTGTCGATACCGAGGTTATCGATGACGCCGTTCTGGTCGGTGACGTTCTGGATGTTGAACGCGACGATCTCGAGGCCCATCTCCTCCAGGTCCTGCTTCGCGTTCTCCTGGACGCGCTCGGAGAAGGCAGCGCGGTCGGTGATGATGTCGGTCAGTCGCATCTGGCCGATGATGGCGCGCAGGTGGCCCTCCAGGGTGTCACGCACCTCCTCGGAAATCTCGGAGGTCGTCTTGTAGAGGAAGTTACGCGTCGCAGCGCGGAAGAGCGTCGGGTCATCGGTCGCAATACGGACCTTGACGGCCGCGTCGACGCGCACGTTGATGTAGTCGTTCGTCGGGACGAAGTCCGTGGTCTGAGCGTCGACGGAAATCATCGAGGCGGTCATGGTGTCCACGCGCTCCAACAGGGGGACCTTCCAGCCCGTCTTGCCGTGGAGGACGCGCTGGCCTCGGGGGCCGGAGATCACCTTAATTTCGCCCGGCGACGCGGAGACGAAGCTCGCCCACAGGAATAGGAGGAAAAAGACAGTGGCGGCGACGGCGATCGCTGCGGTGCTGAGGAGAGGCATGATAGCTGCTTTCACGTGAGGGATGCGGCCCCCTTGTCCGTAGAGCCGCGTAACGGGCCAGGATAGCAGTGTCGGGCGTGTGACTCAATGCATTGTCTCATTCTTGGGTGACGAGGCCGTGGCTGCGTCGCGTTCACACGGCGACCTCATTGAAAGCGGGCAGCAGGGCTGCTTACAATGGGGGAGCGCGGGATCGTTGTCTCGTGGGAGGAACGTCCGATGGTGGGCTGTGGGAGAGGCACGGGAGCTATGAAAAAAACAGTGATCACGATCGTTTGTGTCATTGTCGGCGCGCTGGTCGCTACTGCCGCGATCATCTTCGGCTTGGTTCCCCTGATTGACCCGAACGAGTGCGCGAGTGGGGATAGAGCCTGCGAGAATATGAATGATCCCGTGTCGCCTTCTCCCTCGCCGAGCAGCGTCCCCCAACTTGCTTACAAGCCTGTGTTGTATGTGTATCCCGAGCGTGAGCAGTCGTTGACGGTGTCTCTTGACGTGGAGGGTGAGTTGGGTACGGTGTACCCGGCCCCGGACACCCAGGAGACGACGGATCGGGGAACCCAGGCCTCGTGGACGGTGACGGCTTCGCCCGACGGAACGCTGACGGATCAGGGTGGGCGGACGTATCCGTCGTTGTTCTGGGATGGGGAGATGACGCTGGAGGCTCCGCGCCAGGGGTTCATTGTTGCGCGCGAGGACGCCGTGCCTTTCCTGGAGGAGAAGCTGGCCCAGTTGGGCCTCAGCGACAAGGAGGCGGCCGACTTCATCACCTACTGGGCACCGCGCATCCGCGCCAACGAGTACACGTTCGTGTCTTTCGATGCGTCCTCGTACACGGCCCACGCCCGCTACAGCTTCACGGACGAGGCCGGGGCGACGGTCACGCCGGACACGTTCATCAGGGTGTTCATGACGATCCGTGCGGCGGACGCGAACGAGGTGGTCACGCCTCAGGTCTTCGGGCCCACTCCGACGCGCAGCGGCTTCACGGTCGTCGAATGGGGCGGCACGGAAGAAAAATAATCTCATCTCTGACCGCGCGGGCGAGCAAAAGTGCGTGCCACGCGCCACAATGGAACAAAGTGTGGTGAGATGGTGTCACCACGGATAGGAAGGTAGTGACATGGCCCAGGACTGGACCCGCATTGAAGGCATGATTATCGGCCACGATCTGGACCCCAGCGTGGTCGCTGGCGAGCTGAAGGATCGTTCGATCCTCGCCCAGCTTGAGTGGTTCCCCTCCTCGCCGCAGATGCTGGGACTGAACGTCGCGGTCGATAAGGAGCGCGTCGCTACCGTGCCCGCCGGATCAACTGAGGTCGTTCCCGGCCCGACCCCCGCCGAACTGGCCGACGAACTCGCCATCCTTTTCGACGCCGAGGTACGCATCGGTAACGCGACGGCCGACCACCTGCCCGAGGGCGACTCGCCGCTGGGCAAGGTGTGGCCCTCCGATGATGAGGATGCTGCGGCCGTCGAACCCATCCCGACTCGCATCGTCGAGATTGGCCGTACCCCCGCGTCGTCCGTACCGCTCCTGGCGGCCCTTGAGGGCGTGGATCTCGGTGACCTCGAGCTTGCAGAGGGGCACCGCGCGCTCCTCGCCGAGCTGCCCGCTGAGAAGGAGGGCTGGAACTTCGGTGATCTGCCGCTCGTGACTCTCTCCGTCACTGACGGTGAGTTCCAGGTCTTCCTGGTCACCGACGACCACCTTGAGCACATCATCTCCCACAACTGGGGCATGGACGCTGCGATCGTTCCCGGCGGACACGACCGCACCGCTGATCTGCCCGGCGAGGTCATCGACCTGGTGGGCGATCGTCTCGATCTCCTGGAGATCGCCGAGGCCGTCCCCGGCTCGGATGCCGACGCCCTGTGGGCGTCCGTGGCCACGACCGGCGAGGAATCCGTGTGGAAGGTCGTGCGCGCCCTCGGTCTGCCCGGCTCCGTTGCCGGCTTCCTCCTGGGCACCACCGACCTCGAGGACGTCGAGGGCGTCTCCGTGCACTTGGCTCGCGGCATTTCCAACGCGATCGGCCGCAGCGTCGACATCATGATGGGCCAGCCGCAGTCGGTCGTGAAGCCCCTGTGGAACTCCTACGAGTCCGTGGCCGTCGAACGCCCGTGGATCATTCACGCCGCCGTCGCCGCCGAGGCCATCGTCGGCACCGGCATGCTGGTTGCCGCCGTGCGCGCCTCCTCGCCTCGCTCGGGCTGGATGCGTTTCGCGGGCATCGTGGGCGGCCTGATGGTCGTCGACTCGATCGCCGAGCTGTCCCTGGCCAAGCACGTCTCCAGGCGCTTCGCGCGCCGCGCAGGCGAGGCCTAAGAAGTCGTCAGCGGCATACGTAAAGGCAGCCGGGGTCGCTCACGCGACCCCGGCTGCCCTATCTGTTGGTGGTGGCGCGGACATAGGCGCGCCCGTATTCGTCGGGAATTCAGGGTGGTGGTGCGGGCGCAGGCCGCGCCCGTATCCGTCAGGCCTTCAGGGCCTCGGCGGGGAAGTCCTGTGGGCGATCCGTGAAGATACCTGTGACGCCCCACGAGGCCAGCTCACGGGCCTGCTCGACGTCGTTGACGGTCCACACGTTGACCTCGAAGCCCGCGTCGCGCATGGCGCGCACGTCGGACTCGGTGAGGCCCTCGACGCCCGGGTGGATCGCTGCCGCACCCAGGGCGGCCGCGCCCTCGCGCCACTCCTCGGAGGCGCGCTCAATGAGCCAGCCGAGCGCAACTGTCGGGCACGCCTCGTGGAAGGCCGCGAGGAGATCGTGGTCGAAGGAAGACACGATGAGTCGGGACGGAATCTTGTCGCCGGCGAGAGTGACGGCCAGGGCCTCAATCAAGCGCTCGCGCAGGCGATCACCGCCCGCGCAGGGCTTGATCTCCAGGTTCGCGCCCATCTGCTGAGCGTGCGCGAAGGCGAGCACGTCGGTGGCCTCGGGAATGCGCTCGAAGCGGTACGTGTCCGAGAACCAGCGGCCCGCGTCCAGTCGTCGGATGTCAGAGAACCCGAGCTGGTAGTACGATCCGGACCCCGTCGTCGTGCGGTCCAGGGTGTCGTCGTGAATGACGATCAGTGAGCCGTCGCCCGTGATGTCCACGTCGAACTCGAACCACCGTGCGCCGACCTCCATGGCCTTGGCGAACGCGGCGATCGTGTTCTCGGGAGCCAGGGAGGACGCGCCCCGGTGGGCAAAGATGCGGGGAAATTCAGACATAGGTGCTCCTAGCGTGAATGGGACGGGACGAACTGTTCCCTCACCATAGGTCGGGGTGCGCCTCGGCGCTGAGCATAGACGCGCGACCCGGACCGGGTTCGATGAGGACGGCCTCGTCGCGCTTGGACGGCAGAATCGTCTCCACGTACGAGGCCAGGGCGTCGTCTCGTGACACGTCGTGGCCGGCCTGCTGGGCCATGTACCAGCGGTGCTCGAGATACTCGTGGTAGAGCTGCGCGGGCTCCAGCTTGCCCGCCAGCTCACGCGGAATCGCGCGCACGACGGGGGCAAACACGTCGGTGAGCCACTCGTGGGCAGCCTGCTCAAGGGAAAGGTCCTGGAGGCCGCTCGTCGCGCGCCACACGTCGATGTCGGCGAGGAGGCGCGCCGCCTGGTGTTCACCGACGTCCATGCCGGTCAGGCGCATGAACTTGCGGTTGTGGTGACCGGCGTCAACCACCTTGGGCTGTATGACGAGGCGCTCGCCGGAGGAATCGGTGGACATGCGCAGCTCGGCGACGTCAAAACCGAGGTCGTTGAGGCGGCGGATACGCTCACTGACCAGGTACTGGCGCTGATCGTTGGGAATGGACTCCTCGGCCGTGACTTCTGTCCACAGGAGGTCGTACTGGGTGCGGATGCGGTCGCCGACGTAGATGGGGTCTGCGTCTTCGGGGAAGAACCCGCCGGCCTGGAGGTCCATGAGCTCGCCGATGATGTTCGTGCGGGCCAGGTCGACGTCGTACTCGCGCTGGCCGTCGGTGAGCTTGGGGTGCAGCTCGCCGGTCTCGGCGTCGACCAGGTAGGCGGCGAACTCGCCCGCGTCGCGACGGAACAGCGTGTTCGACAGGGAGACGTCGCCCCAGTAGAAGCCCAGGAGATGCAGGCGCACGAGGAGAAGCGCGAGCGCGTCGATGAGGCGCGTCGCGGTGTCCTCACGCATCGACAGGGAAAACAACGCGCGGTAGGGGAGGGAGAACTGCAGGTGCTCGGTGATGAGAGCCGCGTTGAGTTCCTCGCCCTCGGGGGTCTCGCGGCCCGTGATGACGGCGACCGGCTGGACGGACGGGGCATCCAGGCGCTTTAGGTCGCGCAGGCGGTCGTACTCGTGATGGGCGACCGTCGGACCGATCTCCTTGACCGCGAGCACGCGACCGGACAGGTTCACGAAGCGCACGACGTGGCGGGAAATGCCGCGGGGAAGTGCTGCGAGCAGGCTGGACGGCCACTCCTCGAGGGGAACATCCCACGGGAGGTCCAAAAGGGCGGGGTCGACTGCGGCCGCCGTAATGTCCAAAGCCATGGGGCCTATTGTCTCATCTTGAACGCCGTGCGTATAGCCCTGACTCGGTATCTGCGCTAGTCGCGGCCAAGAACACATGCGGGCATAGCGAAACCCCGGCCTCGTCCTGGAGGTACGAGTGGACGAGGCCGGGGCTGATTATCGCTGTGCGTGAGCGCTACGCGTCACTCGGGCAGGCGAACACCCGTTGCAGCGGAGAAGTTGTGCTGCTGACCCTCGCGGATGCGCACGTGCAGGACGCCGCCGCGCGCGGGGGCGGTACGCGGGGGAACGCGCACGATCAGCTGCTTGCCGGTACCCTCGGAGCCGGAGCCCAGGGTCTCGCCCTCGGCGGCGCCGGCCAGGTGGCCGTACACGTAGGCGTCCGAGCCGAGCTCCTCGACGAAGTCGACCTCGACGGGGATAGAGCCTTCGGAGCCGTCGGCGACGACGTCCAGGCCCTCAGGGCGGAAGCCGATCTTGATCTTTCCGCCGTCCTCATCGGTCATCGCGGCGCGGGCAGCCTCGGAGACGCGCACGCGCGCGGGGCCGAGCTTGGCCCACTCGCCCTCAACCGTGAAGGTGCCCAGATTCATGGCGGGGGAGCCGATGAAGCCAGCGACGAACTCGTTGGCGGGACGCTCGTACATCTCCTGCGGGGTGCCGCACTGCTGGAGGAGGCCGCCGGCGAGGACCGCAATGCGGTCGCCCATCGTCAGAGCCTCGGTCTGGTCGTGGGTGACGTACACGGTGGTGACGCCGAGCTCACGCTGCAGGGAGGCGATCTGCGTACGGGTCTGGACACGCAGCTTGGCGTCCAGGTTCGACAGGGGCTCGTCCATGAGGAACACCTGGGGCTTACGGACGATCGCACGGCCCATGGCGACACGCTGACGCTGGCCGCCGGACAGGGCCTTGGGCTTGCGGTCCAGGTAGGGCTCCAGGTCGAGGATCTTAGCGGCCTCTTCGACGCGCCTATTGATCTCTTCCTTGGGGGTGCCGGCGATCTTCAGGGCGAAGCCCATGTTCTCGCGCACCGACATGTGGGGGTAGAGGGCGTAGTTCTGGAAGACCATCGCGATGTCGCGGTTCTTCGGCGGAACGTCCGTGACGTCCTTGTCGCCGATGAGGATGCGGCCGGAGTTCACGTCCTCCAGGCCGGCGAGCATGCGCAGCGAGGTCGACTTGCCGCAGCCGGAGGGGCCGACGAGAACGAGGAATTCGCCGTCCTGGATCTCGAGGTCGAGCTGGTCGACGGCGGGCTTGTCGGAACCCGGGTAGACGCGGGTGGCCTTGTCAAAGGTAACGGTTGCCATGGAGTTTTCCTTCCCACCGGCAGGTACGTGCCGGACGATCCGTAGTGGGGTGACCGTGGAGCGTCTTCGCCCACGGAGTGCGAACGCGGATCCTTCCGCGCGCGACTAACAGTGAAGTTAGCACGCTCGCTCGCAGGTGTACAGTTCGGGCCACATGGTGGATTGACAGCGTGTGTTTGCCCGTTACTTTCAGGGACGAGGCCGGGGCCGTCCCGCGCGGGTGGCCGCAGATGGGGGAGGGTCCAGGTAGGCTGAGGGCGTGGAAGAAGGCGAGGAACTGGGCGGCTACAGGCTGATCCGTCGGCTCGGTACGGGCGGCGCGGGAACGGTCTGGCTCGCCGAAGATGGGGGCGGCACGCGTGTCGCCCTCAAAGCCATGCACCCGGCGATGGCCGCCTCGGAGGAGTCGCGCCAGCGCCTGGAGCGCGAGACGCGCACCGTGAACTCCGTGCGCTCGCCCTTCGTCGCGCACATCGTCGATGCGGAAACCGAGGCCTCCCAGCCTTTCGTCGTCTCGGAGTACGTGGAGGGCCCCACGCTCGCGGAAATCCTCGTCTCGGGGCCGGTTCCTCTGCGCGGCGTCGCCGCCCTGTCCTACCACCTGGCGTCCACGATCGCGGCCGTTCATCACGCCAACATCATCCACCGCGACATTAAGCCTTCCAACATCATCTGTTCGCCGCGCGGCCCGGTCCTCATCGACTTCGGTATCGCGATGGCGACCTCCGATCAACACCTCACGAGCACCGGCCTCGTGTCGGGCACGGCCGGGTACACCGCCCCCGAGCTCCTGCAGGGCCACGGCGCCACGAAGGAGTCGGACTGGTGGGCGTGGTGCGCCACCCTGCTGTCCTGCGCCACCGGGCGCCCGCCGTTTGGCAAGGGCGACGTGTCCGCCACGATGCTGCGCGTCCTCGAAGGGGACCCCGACCTGGCCGGACTGCACCCCATGGTCGCAGACGTGCTCGCGGGCGGCCTCGCCCCCGATCCCGACGATCGTCCGTCACCTTCCCTGATTGTTGCCGATCTCATGAGCGCCGTCGGGTGGGCACCCGGCGAGCTCGACTACGTGACCGTGAACTGGGCGCAGCTGCTCGACACGGGCATGCGCACGCAGATGGTGAACTCGGACCCCCAGGAGATTGCCGCGCCTCCCGTGTGGGAGGACGCGGGGCAGCGTCCGGACGCCTCCGGCGCGCGCGCCGTCTCCTATCCGCAGCATCCGCGCCGAGACGCCTCGGAATTCACGGCGGCCAACGACCACACCGACGTCGTGGGCACCGCGTCGGTAGCCCAGGGGTATGGCGACTGTTCCGATGACACCGAGGAGGTCGCCTGGCACGATGACGCCACCGACGTCTGGCAGCGCGTTGATGACTCGGATCCCACCGAGGTCATGGCCCCCTACGCTCAGCCTCAGTACCCGGGTCCGCAGGGCGCGTATGATCCCGGTTTTGTCCCCGGATACGGGCAACAGCCCTATCCGCAGACCGGAGTCGCCCCGCAGCAGATGGCAATGGGCCCCCAGTGGAACCCCAACCCGGCGATGGGGACGGGTGTCGCGTCGGTGGACGGGGCCTCGTCCACCGCAAAGGGGGCATGGATCTCGGGCGCCGCGCTGCTGGCCCTCCTGGCCTCACTGCCCTTCCTTTTGGGTCTTACCGGCTCCATGATCGTGGGGATCGCACTCACCGCTTTCGGCCTGATCGGCGCGATGTCACGGTGGCTGGAGCGTCGTCGGATCCTGCGAGGCGCGAAGGCTAGCGACACAGCCGCCGTCATCGCCATGTCGCCCATCCTGCTGGTGCGCTCGATCCTATCGACCGCGCTTGGCCTCGTCGTCGGAGGCCTCGTTCCGTACGGGATCTGGGCCTTCGTGTCCTACTCGCGCGAGGGGCGCGTCCTGTGGTCGTGGCCCGCCGATGTCGTCGCAGCCACCGGTGTCGATCGCACGGACTACTGGCTGAGCGACCCACGAGCCGCGATCGTCGTGTGGGCGCTCGCCGCGCTCATGATGCTGACTGCCTGGCTCATGCCGTTTGCTGCCGATTTGAGGGTCGGTGTGTCCACAACGCTGCGCTCGATCGTGCGTCCTGCCTGGGGGCGAGGCCTCCTCGCGGTAGGCTGTATGGCGTTCCTTGCGGGTGCGTGGTTTATCGTCACAGGTGGGCTGTCGCACTGAGCGCGGTCATGCTGCGCCCGATACTCTTGCAATATTCAACTACTTTCGGAAGGTGAGTCCATGGCTCAGAAGAAGAAGCCGGCCGTCGATCCCGTGCGCGCGAAAGCCGCCCAGATGCGCCAGGCGCAGGAGCGCGCTGACCGCCGCACCCGCATCATCGTCGTTTCCGCCGTCGCAGTCATCGTCCTCGCGGTCGTCGCAGCCGTCGGCGGCGTGATCTGGAAGCAGCAGGCTCAGGTCAACGCCGCCCGCAACGTCAACGCCTCCGACGTCCTCGGCGCGTACGCCGACGGACGCCCGATCATCGTCAACGCAAACGGCGTCGTCGCCGAGGCGGACCCGAACCTGCCCACCCTCACCGAGTACTTCGACTACTCCTGCCACGCGTGCGCCGACCTCGACGCATACATGGGCAAGGACCTCACCACCTGGGCCGCCGAAGGTCACTACAACATTGAGCTCCAGCCGGTCATCACCGTCGATATGGACTACCTGAAGCCCGCGGCCAGCGCATCGCTCGTCGTCGCGCAGAAGGCACCCGACAAGTGGGTGGACTTCCACCACGCCCTGCTCGCCTACTTCCGCTCCCAGTTCCAGGCCTCCAACGGCACCGTCGTCCAGAACCTCGACGCCTCCTGGAAGCAGGTTAAGGTGATCGCCGCCGAGGTCGGCGTCCCCTCCGACGTCATCGACACCTTCCCGGTCAACGCCGTCGACGACTACCTCAAGGCATCGACCACCGCCTGGCAGAACGCCGGCTACAACGGTCGTGATGGCAGCCTCGGTACGCCCGAGCTCGTCAAGGACCACTCCACCGTGATCCCGCTCGGCACCCAGCTGGGTGAGCTGCGCCAGAGCATCGCGAGCGCATTCGGCATCACCGATTCCGCGAGCCAGGGCACCACCGAAACCCCGGCCCCCGAGGCCACCGAGCCCTCCCAGAGCGGCACCGGCGAAGCCCAGAGCTCCGAGACGACCGATAGCTCCAACTGAGCCTTCAATCAGTGAGGGGTGGGACCGCGTGGCGGTCCCACCCCTCACTTGTTTGTCGTGCCCTTCACATCTGTGGCGCGCAGTGGAGGTCCTGGAGGCGCACGCCGGGCCCCTGCAGCGCGCAATGGGGAACCTCGTCGGTGCGCGCTTGTCGACGGCGATCCGGCCCGCCCGCGCGCACGAGCCCCTACCTGTGGCACACTAGTGTCCGCCGCCGGCTTAGCTCAGTTGGTAGAGCAGCTGTCTTGTAAACAGCAGGTCATCGGTTCGAGTCCGATAGCCGGCTCCACGGAATGCCTCATCGCGGCACCGCAGCCGCAGCACACCCCACCTGATCGGATGAGGTGCCGCGGCCTCGTCAATGAGAAGTGCCGAGCGACCAATCCACGCCCGACGCGCCCTGCGCCTCCAACAGCTGATTCGCGCGCGAAAATGGCTTCGACCCAAAAAATCCTCGATACGCAGAGAGCGGCGACGGGTGGACGGACGCAATAATCGGCGTGTCGCCCAGACGCGGCGCGAGCGACTGCGCGTCCTTACCCCACAGAATCGCTACGAGGGGAGCGCGCGAGCCATCCGAACGCTTCCGGGCCACCAGGGCGTCAATCGCGCACTGCGTCACCTCCTCCCAGCCCCGGCCTCGATGCGATGCGGGAGCGCCCGGGCGCACCGTCAACACGCGATTCAGCAGGCACACGCCCTGCTCGCTCCACGGCGTCAGGTCGCCCGATGTCGGAGCGGGAACACCCATGTCCTCGCTCAACTCGCGGAAAATGTTGATGAGCGACTTGGGCAACGCCACGCCCGGGTGCACCGAAAACGACAGTCCCATCGCGTGCCCCGGCGTCGGATACGGATCCTGCCCGACGATGAGAACCTTCACCTTGTCGAACGGGTACGTGAAGGCACGGAGAACATCCGTGCCCGCAGGTAGGTAGCCGTGCCCCTCCTCGACCTCGGCTGCCAACATTGCGCCCAACTCGTGGATGCGCCCCTCCACCGGAGCCAGCGCCCGAGCCCAGCCCGGATCAATCAACTCAGCCAACGGGCGCGGATTGTGTTCACTCATAGCACCAGCCTAATGCCGCACAGGCCACGCCACATTCCCCGCGCGCCACCCGCGCCTCACTCCTTCTTTTCCGATAGTCTGAACGCGTGAGTTCTCAGTACCCCAGGGATGAATTTGACCGCGCCGGCGAAGATATGCCCGTCGGCATGCACCGCCCCAAGCCGTCCAAGTGGAAGAACGTCTGGCCTTTCCTGGCCATCCTCGTGATCGTTCCGGCCCTCGGATGGGCAGCGGCGACCGCCCTGTCGCGCCAGCAGGCTACTGTCAGCAACGCGCCCAGTCCCGCCGCGACCACCCCGAGCGCTGCCGCTCCCTCAGCGACGCCCACAGCCGAGCCCACCGCGTCCGCAGAGCCCACGCCTTCCGCCAGCTCCTCCTCCCCGTCGGCTTCGTCCGAGCCCGACCATGGAGCTGTCATCCAGGTCCTCAACGGAACCGGTACCCAGGGATACGCCAGCCAGCAGGCTCAGATCCTGAACCAGGCCGGCTACGCGGGCACCTCCGCCGCGAACGCTGACGGTTGGGCCACGCAGATCTCCACCGTGTTCTACGAGGATCCCCGCATGGAGGGAACCGCGAAGGACGTTGCCGCCAAGCTCGGTATTTCCGACGTACGCCAGGAGAGCGGCCTCGGAGACCCCGACATCGTCGTGATCCTGCGATGAGTCACTGATACTGGCTGAGCCGCCCGGCCCCTGTGGGGCCGGGCGGTTTTGTTGTATGTGGTCCCACGGGTGTTGCGGGCGTCGCGTGTGCTTGCTGTGTGTGCCGCTGGGCGGCTGCTTTCCTGCTTTTGCTTGTTGCCCCGACAGATCTCCGGCCGCCGCGGGGCCTGCCCGCCCGCTCGCCGTCCGCGCTGCGAGCTTCGCTCGGCGCGTCGCCTCGTTGTCCGGCCAGGCCCTGCCGCCGCCCATGGGTGCCGCAGTCTGGCCCTGTCGGCCAGGTGGGCCGGTCTGAAACCACCATCGCCTTTGCGGGTGCTGGCCGAGCCTCGAATGAAACCGCCATCGCCTTTGCGGGTGCTGGCCGAGCCTCGAATGAAACCGTCATCGCCTTTGCGGGTGCTGGCCGAGCCTCGACTGAAACCGCCATCGCCTTTGCGGGTGCGAAATGGGTGTTTTTGGTGCATTTTTCGGGTGCAGAGGTGATGCCGGTTTCAGCAGTCCCTTGTTGGGGGCGAGCAGTGGTGTTGTTGGTTTCAACGTCGCCACGTTGTCGCGCCTCGTGCGCATAGGTGGCTTAATGCAGCCGCCTGTAGGGTCCACATGCCACTAGGTGGGTAAGCATCGCGTCGATGCTGGGTGATGGACCTTGCCCGTGCGTGAGCGACGCCCGTGTTCGACCGGCACGGCAGGGTGTGCACTGCGTGCCGTCATGCTGCGTTGAGAAGTGTTAGGCGGTCGGGGTCGCAACACCCTGCGCGCTCCACAGGTCCCGCCGCCGCCCAGCGGCACCGCCAGGCCCTCCGACGTCTCCTCCGCCGCCTACGCTGGCGGCACCGGTGTGCAGGCGCGCTTAGTTGGCCCGCCCGGCCTCATCGTTGGTCATTACGCCCTGAGCGCAGCGGACTCAAGCCCCGTGACCTCGCCTTGCACTCTGGGGTGGTGAGTGCCAAAATCTTAGTTAGCACTCCGACATGGAGAGTGATAAGACCACCGGTTCGATGAGGCCACCTCAAAAGCGTGGCCGTCCGTCGCGGGCATCGAACCCGATCCGCATCGCGGAAGGACACATTTCCAATGAGCAAGATCATCAAGTTTGATGAGGATGCCCGTCGTGGCATGGAGAACGGCCTCAACCTGCTGGCCGACACCGTCAAGGTGACGCTTGGCCCCAAGGGCCGCAACGTCGTGCTTGACAAGAAGTGGGGCGCCCCCACGATCACCAAGGACGGTGTCTCCGTCGCTAAGGAGATCGACCTTGACGATCCGTTCGAGCGCATCGGCGCCGAGCTGGTGAAGGAAGTCGCCAAGAAGACCGATGACGTCGCAGGTGACGGCACCACCACCGCGACCGTTCTGGCCCAGGCGCTGGTCCATGAAGGCCTGCGCAACGTCGCCGCCGGATCCAACCCGATCGCCCTCAAGCGCGGCATCGACCAGGCTGTCGAGGCCATCGTCGCCCAGCTGCACGCCGACGCCAAGCCCGTCGAAACCACCGAGCAGATCGCCGCCACGGCCTCCATCTCCGCCAACGATCCCGCCATCGGCAAGCTCATCGCCGAGGCCTTCGAGAAGGTCGGCGCCGAGGGCGTCGTCACCGTCGAGGAGACCAACTCCTTCGACACCACCCTGGAGACCACCGAGGGCATGCGCTTCGACAAGGGCTACCTGTCGGCCTACTTCGTGACCGACCAGGAGCGCCAGGAAGCCGTCCTCGAGGACGCTTACGTCCTCCTCATGGACTCCAAGATCTCCAACGTCAAGGACATCGTCCCCGTCCTGGAGAAGGTCATGCAGACCGGCAAGCCCCTGGCGATCATCGCCGAGGACGTCGAGGGCGAAGCCCTCGCCACGCTGGTCGTCAACAAGATCCGCGGCACCTTCAAGTCCGTCGCCGTCAAGGCCCCCGGCTTCGGCGAGCGCCGCAAGGCGATGCTGCAGGACATGGCCATCCTGACGGGCGGCCAGGTCATCTCCGAGACCGTCGGCCTCTCCCTCGAGAACGCTGACCTCGAGCTGCTGGGCCGCGCCCGCAAGATCGTCGTCTCCAAGGATGAGACCACCATCGTCGAGGGCGCTGGCGACAAGGACATGCTGGATGCCCGCGTGCGCCAGATCCGCCAGGAGATCGAGAACACCGACTCCGACTACGACCGCGAGAAGCTGCAGGAGCGCCTCGCCAAGCTGGCCGGCGGCGTTGCCGTCATCAAGTCCGGCGCGGCCACCGAGGTCGAGCTCAAGGAGCGCAAGCACCGCATCGAGGACGCCGTTCGTAACGCTCGCGCGGCCTCCGAAGAGGGCCTGGTCGCCGGCGGCGGCGTCGCCCTGATCCAGGCCGCCACCGTGGCGCTGCCCAAGCTCGACGCCCTCACCGGCGACGAGGCGACCGGCGTCAACATCGTGCGCCTGTCCGTCTCCGCCCCGCTCAAGCAGATCGCTGAGAACGCGGGCGTCGAGGGTGGCGTGGTTGCCGACCGCGTCGCCAACATGGAGCCCGGCCACGGCCTGAACGCCGCGACCGGCGAGTACACCGACCTCATGGCCGCCGGCATCTCCGACCCGGTCAAGGTCACCCGTTCCGCGCTGCAGAACGCTGCGTCGATCGCAGGCATGTTCCTGACGACCGAGGCCGTTGTCGCCGACAAGCCCGAGCCGCCGGCCGCCGGTGGCGACGAGGCTGGCGCCGGCATGGGCGGCATGTACTGAGCCGCTCGGCGTTAAGCTGATCCACCTGGGGGCGGGACTCGTGAGGGTCCCGCCCCCAGGCGTTTCTGTCTGTCTGCGCAGGCGTGAGACGAGGCCGGTGCTCTCCTCTCGGGAACAGGGGTGTCTGGCGCGGTTGTCAGACCCCCGCGAACAGGGATGCGGAATGAGTTTCTGCGTCGGCGTAGGTGGAGGCCGCGACCTGCATCTGCGAGGAGATCGCGTCCAGGGCGTCGTGTGTCTGGGCCTGGATGCCCTGCCACTGGGTGATAGTCGCCTGGAAGTTCACCTGTGCCCCGCCGGTCCACGTGTCCTGAAGGGCGAGCAGCTGGGCCATCATCGTGTCCACCTCGGTGCGGATGGTGGATGCGGTCGTGCAGGCCTGCGCGGAGGCGGCAGCAATTTGTTCGGCGTCGACGGCGTATGCGGTCATGATGTCACTCCTTTGTGGGACCCCGGGTGGGTCCGTCGACAAAGACGCTACGCGCGTGACGACGTGTGATCCAGGTGGAAACGAAGCCCTGTGGATAACTGCCCGACGTGAAAAGTGCCTGTGGATAGCCACGAGGTATGCCTGCGCAGCTGACGGGTACGTTGCTGAGGGCTTGGCTGCGGTGCCGTGGGGCTGGATGCAGGAATGACGTGCGTGATGGCTGGGCGTGAGGCATGGTTGTGCTGGTGGGTGGCGGCAGGGCCAGGCCGGGCTTCGAGACGCGGCACCGAGCGAAGCGAGGTTGCCTAGTCTCGCGGGCGGCCCGCCGCGCACGGGCACGCACAGTGGCCAGCCTCCACAGGTTTGGAGGGCGCCTGGAAAATCCGTGGAGCCAAGGGCACATGCGACATCATGCTGGGCCAGGCTGCGGTGCCCGTGGGCGGTGGCGGGGCCTGGCCGGACAACGAGTCGACGCACGGAGCCGAAGGTTCGCGGCGCGGACGGCGAGTGGGCGGCCCGCCGCCCACGGGCGCACAAAGCAGCCGTGGCCTCGTCAGTCGGAGGTAGGCAGATCCAGGGACTCGACGGCGGACTCGAGGGAGGAGGTCGCCTCCTCGATCTCGTTCGAGCCGGTGTCTTCCTCGATCTTGCGCGGAAGAACGCCGGTGGAGGTGACCTCGTCGTCCGCGGAAGCGACGGGGACGCGCTTCTTGATCGAGCGGCGTTTGATGATCAGCGTGCCGGTCGTCGTCGTGGAGTCCTCCATGACCTCCTCGGTGTCGTCCGCCTCCTCGGTGTCGTCCGTGTCCTCGGCCTGGGCTGCCTGGCACAGCTGGGTCTTGTCTCGCTCCAGGCGCGTCAGTTCGACCTCGAGGTTCGCGCGGGCGGTGTCCTCCCATGCGGAGCCGAGGGGGGACTGGTAGATCGTCTCGTAGCTGAGCAGCTTCTTGACGAGCGCCATGCGTGCCTTGGTGAACTGCAGGTCGTCGAGCTCGCTGAGCTCGGCGCGCAGCGACGTGCGGAGCTTCTTGTAATCCTGAGGGCTGCAGGCCAGGCACGCCAGGTCGGCGTCGACGAGCACCTGCGCGTCGAAGTCGGTGCGAGGTGCGCGGTGGCGTGTGAGGAATGCGATCAGCTCGTCGACGCGGGCGACGACCTCCTCGGGCACGCCGAGGTTGGTGAGGCGGTTGTGCGCGTGATCGATGCATCGGGTGGAGGCGAAGTTCGCCTGGAATCCACCGAGCTTGATCTCGAGCGCCTTGTTGAGGAAGGCGCCGTGGTACCACGCGGCGACGCGCAGGATGTCGGGGTCGTGCGCGGACGACGAGATTTCATCAATGTGGGTCAGCGTGTTCATGAGACGACGCAGGTTGTGCAACTGCCGGTTGGGCGCGCTCCACCGCTGTATGAGGTCCGTGCCCTCATGTTCGAGGTCTGTGTCGGTCGCGGTTGCGCCGATCTGCTGCATGGCGTCGACGAACGACGTCAGCAGCCACTGAGGTGCTTGTGCACCCATGGGCCACTCTCCTTGTTGAGGGATACCCAGCTATGCTAGTGCGCTTTTGAGCAAAGGTCACGTTCGTTGGTAAAAAATCGGGGATAATCCCGATGGATTTCGTGAAACTGTCAGGCGAGAACTGGCGAAGACTGAGCGAAAAAGCCGTGTGTGCTGACCGGTGCGTTACCTCTTTCACGCTGCTGGGAGCTCGATGCGGACGGTGAGGCCGCCGCCTTTTGTCTTGGTGAGCGAGGCGTTGCCCTTGTGAGCTGTGAGGATGCCGGAGACGATCGCGAGGCCGAGGCCGGATCCGCCGGACTTGCGGTTGCGCGATGTGTCCGCGCGGTAGAAACGTTCGAAGACGCGTCCGCGGTCAGTTTCGTCGATGCCGGGCCCATGGTCGCGCAGTTCGACGATGGCGGTGTCCCCGCTGCGTCCGAGTGCGATTTCGACGGGGGAGCCTTCGGGGGTGTAGCGCACGATGTTGCCGATGAGGTTGGTGAACACTTGCGAGATGCGGTCGCGGTCCGCGGGGACGATGAGCGTCATCGGGGGAGTGCGGCTGTTGATGCCGGTGAGTCCGACCGTGCGCGTGGGGTCGAGGGCTTGGAGGTCGAAGACGGCGTTGTCTGCGAGCTTGACGAGGTCGATCTCGGTGATCTCGAGGGGCCGTCCTTCGTCGAGGCGGGCGAGGGTGAGGAGGTCCTCGACGAGCGTGGCCATGCGTGAGGATTCGGAGGCGATGCGCCCCATGACTTCGTCGATGCGCTCGGCGGGCACGCCGCCCATGGCGTAGAGCTCGCAGTAGCCGGAGATTGCCGCGAGAGGGGTGCGCAGCTCGTGGGAGGCGTCGGAGACGAATCGCTTAATCTTTTGTTCCGAGGCCTGGCGGGCTTCGAAGGATTGCTCGACCTGGGTGAGCATGGCGTTGAGGGAGAGCGAGAGTGAGCCGACCTCGGTCGTGGGCGGGTGCGGGGTGACGCGCTTGGTCAGGTCGCCGGCGGCGATTTTTCCGGCGGTGGATTCGATGGAACGCAGGGGGAGGAGCGCGCGGCGCACGAGGACGCGCCCGGTCCAGCCCCCGATGAGGACGATGATGGTGCCGGCGACCGTGAAGTACGAGGCTGTGGTGCGCAGGGTGTGCTGCATATCCGAGAGGGGCAGCGCGATTGTCATGTATCCGGAGAACAGTCCGGAGTCCTGCTCGTACACGGGGACGACGAGGGCACGCCAGCCGAAGCCGGCCTTGGACGAGGAGACGGTGACCGGGAGGGTGCGGAAGGAGGAGACGGGCGCGGAGTTCGTGTCGACGAGTTCGGGCAGCTGGGGCTTGCCCGAGGCTTTGAGGGTGTCCTCGGAGTAGAAGTAGCGGTCGCCCCCGTCGGTGCCATGGATGTGGATGTAGTAGAGGGTGGGGATGCCGCCCTGGCCGTCGGCGGAGAATGTCGCCGCTGACCCGGAAATCTGCATGGTGTGCGCCGTGGCGACGAGCTGGTCGTCGATCTGAGAGGTGAGGTGGCGCTGGAGGAGGCCGATCATGACCGTGCCGGACAGGGACAGCCCGATGGCTAGGAGCAACGTGATGAGCGTGACGAGCTGCGCGGATAGTGGCTTGGAATCCCACCATTCCTCGATGCGTTGGGCCAGGCTGCGGTGCACGTCAGTCCTCAGCGCGCAGGATGTAGCCGACGCCGCGCTTGGTGTGGATGAGCTCCCCGGAGGCGCCCTCGACGGCGAGCTTGCGTCGCAGGTAGGAGATGTAGGACTCGACGATGGCGACTTCGCCGTCCCAGTCGTATTCCCAGACGTGGTCGAGGATTTGCATCTTGGAGACGACGCGCCCTGCGTTGATGACGAGGTAGCGCAGGAGCTTGAACTCGGTGGGGGACAGGTCAATGGGGACGCCGGCGCGCGTGACTTCGTGGGCGTCCTCGTCGATGACGAGGTCTCCGACGCGCAGGAATGCGTCGTCTTCTTCGGAGCCCATAGTGCGGCGCAGGATGGCGCGGATGCGGGCGACGACCTCTTCGAGGCCGAAGGGCTTGGTGACGTAGTCATCGCCGCCGACAGTCAGGCCCTGGATCTTGTCGCGCATGTCGTCGCGCGCGGTGAGGAAGAGGACCGGGGTGGTGATACCGGCGTCGCGCAGGCGCCTGGTGACGGTGAAGCCGTCCATGTCGGGGAGCATGACGTCGAGGACGATGAGGTCGGGGCGCGAGGCCTGGGCTTCGTGAAATGCGCCGCTGCCGTCCTCGGCGGTGACGACGTCGAAGCCGGCGAAGCGCAGGGAGGAGGCGAGGAGGTCGCGGATGTTGGGTTCGTCGTCGACGACGAGGAGTTTTGCTTCAGTTCCCGGGGTGCTCATGCACCTAGTGTCGCCCATGTGTCTGAATGTTTCCTGTGAGGTAGGTGGGAACAATGGCGCTGCTTCTGTTTGCTTCGTCACCGCGGGTGGCCATGCGGGAGCAAAGGACAGGAAAAGGCGTGGAAAAGATATGCAAGAATTGAAGTATGTCATCCCAGCACTCAGCGGACGTCATGTCTCCCGACGGCGTCGAATTCCAGCACGTGTCCCCTCAGCTTGCGACCCTGCGCCTCGGTAACGCGCTCGCGGCCTGCGGGGCCCTGTGCGGTGCAATCTCGGGCCTCGTCCTCATCGTCGACATCCCGGCGCTGTGGTGGCTCATGCTCGTGCCCGCCGCCATCGCGGCGTTGTGCCTGTGGCTCGTGCCCGCCCAGGTGCGCGCCCTGCGTTACGCCCTGGCCGACACAGACTTCGTCATCCGCCGAGGCGTCTTCAATCGTTCGCTGACCCTCGTGCCCTACGGCCGCATCCAGTACGTCGACATCTACCAGGGTCCCGTGTCGCGCCTGATCGGCATCTCCACGATCAAGCTGTCGACTGCGAGCGCGAAGACCGACGCGACGCTGGGCGGTGTGCCTGTCGCGGACGCGGCCCGTCTGCGCGACGTCCTGGCGGAGCGTGGCTCGGCGGAGCTGATGGGCCTATGAGCACGGACCTCTCCTCCGGCGGCATCGCCCCCGAGGACTGGAAACCGCTTCACCCGCTCACCTACGTTCCCCGCGTGGCGGGAAGCGTTGCGGGTGTTGTTGGCCTGGTGTCCCTGAGTAATGCGTCCGCGATTGAACGCATGCTCAACGGTGAGACGCCCGCGTGGCTTGCCACCACCGGCGTCTTCCTCGGTCTTGTGATTATTGCGGGCGTTGTTCTCGCCATCGCGGGCGTGTACTGCTATCTGTCGTGGACGAAGACTCGCTACGCGGTGAGCAATACGGCGATCTGGTACCGCGCCGGCATCCTCAAGCGCACGCAGCGTCACGCGCGCCTCACGCGCATCCAGACGATCAACGTGTCCTACTCGCTCGTCGGTCGCCTCCTGCGCCTGGGTTATCTGGACATTGAGGTCGCGGGCGGCACCGATTCGAGCATCAAGCTCGGTCTGCTGCCCGCGCAGCGCCTCGAGGAGCTGCGCGCCCTCGTCCTCGCGCTCGCTTCGGGTGCGATCGACGAGGTCGTGGATCCCGCGGACCTGACCGGTGCCTCGGCCCGCGTGGCGACGGCAAAGACCCCGCTGGAGGCTCCGGAGCGCCCGGTTTTCAAGGTCGGCTTCGTCAAGCTCCTGGTGTCCATGCTGGCGACCATCGACAATGCGATTGCCCTGTTCTTCGGCGTCTTCCTCCTGGGCCTCAACGGCTTCCTCGTGGGTATCGTCGGGGTGACGTCGATCATGAGTTTCCTGGGCATCCTGGCGGGCGCGTTCAGCCTCCTGGTGGGCGTCTGGGCGCGTTTCGATCGAGAGTTCGGCTTTAGCGCGGCGATCGGCGCCGACGGCGTGCGCATCAACCGTGGCCTGACGGCTCGCCGTCACGTGACGATCCCCCCGGGGCGCATCCACGCCATCGAGGTGATGCAGCCGCTGATCTGGCGTCTGTTTGGCTGGTATCGCGTGGAGATCACGCAGGCCGGCAACGCGGCGGTCGCGACGGACGAGAAGAACAAGGGCATGCAGGTGGATGTGGCCTCCGACGTGCTGCTTCCCGTCGGCAGCCGCACGGAGGTCATCCAGGCGATCGCGATGGCGATCCCCGACCTGGGGGTGGAGGATCCTGACGGCTTCCTCGAGTCCCTCCGCGTCGGCACGGGCGAGGACCGCTGGATGACTCCGATCCCGCCAAGCGCGAAGATCCTGGATCCGCTCGAGTACAGCCGCCGCGCCTTCGGCGTGACCGACGCCGTGTTCGCGATCCGCGACGGCTTCTTCAACCTGCGCTTCTCGATCATCCCTCTGACGCGCATCCAATCGGTGTCGCTGCATCAGGGACCCGTTCAGCGCTGGCGGCGCGTCGCCTCCGTGCGCGCCGCGCTGGTCCCCGGCCCGGTGGCATCCATGGCCGAGCACGTCGAGGCGGGCCGCTCGCTGGAGCTGTGGGCGCAGCTGTCGCAGGCATCGAAGGCCCGCCGCGAGGCCGAGGCTCCCGAGCGCTGGCTCTCGCGCGTCACCGAGATCGTCGAGGCGACATCCCAGCGCGCGGAGGGCGACAAGTAGAGCGATGATCGGCGACAATGGGGCCATGAGCACCCCCGGACGCCTCGGAATCGGCATCATCGGCATGGGCCACGTCGGGCCCGTCATCGGCTCTGCGCTGCGCGCGGTCGGCCACCAGATCGTTGCTGTCTCCGCGTCGTCGGAGGCTTCGCGCGAGCGTGCCGACGCGATGCTCCCCGGCGTGCCGATTGCCACGCCCGAGGAGGTCGTGCGACGCTCCGAGGTGGTCATCGTGGCCGTTCCCGACGACCAGATTGGCCCCCTCGTGAGCGGCCTGGCCGACCTGGGTGCCTGGCAGAGCGGGCATATCGTCATTCACCTGTCGGGTGCCTCCGGCGTCGGGCTGCTCGGCGCAGCCGCGGGTGCAGGGGCGATCCCGCTCGCCATCCACCCGGCGATGACGTTCACCGGCACCAGCGTCGACGTGGCGCGCCTCGTCGGAACGCCATTCGCGGTGACTGCGGCTGCCCCCTTCCTGCCGATCGCCCAGGCCCTCGTCGTCGAAATGGGCGGCGAACCCGTCGTCGTCGCCGAGGAGGACCGCCCCCTCTACCACGCGGGTCTCGCCCACGGCGCCAACTTCATCGCGGGCATCACCGTGCAGACGACGCGGATTCTCGCCGAGGCCGGCATCGAGAACCCCGCCCTGTACGTGCGCCCCCTCCTCGAAGCCGCCCTCGACCGTGCCCTCACCGAGGGGGTCGCGGGTATCTCCGGGCCCGCCGCCCGCGGGGACGCGGGAACGATCGCCGCGCATGCGCGCTGCCTCGGGGCCCGGGAGGGTCTCGCGGGGGAACGCGACACCTACGCGGACATGACCCGCGCCCTGACCCGCCTGCTGCGCGACGCTCGTCTCCTCGACGAACGGGCCGCCACCAGCGTCGAGGCCGCCCTCCTCGACCCGGGCGCCTGATACCCACACACCCAACGAGCCCAAAACGCGGGAGAGAGAACGCGCGCAATCCCGGCCTCGTCGCAAAAACGCGAGGCGTGAGGAAAGCGACTCTATTACGCACCGGCGGGCCGAAGTTGCAAGAATAGAAACATGACCCATCGCCCTGTCCTCACCCACACGCGCGCCGAGTTGGCCGACGCCCTGTCGCGCCTGCCCGGCACGAAGGCCCTCGTGATGACCATGGGTGCCCTCCACTCCGGGCACCTGCAGCTCGTGCGCGAAGCCCGCGAACTGGCCGATCACGTGATCGTCACGATCTTCGTCAACCCGACGCAGTTCGCGCCCGGCGAGGACTTCGATGCCTACCCGCGCACCCTGGACGCGGACATGGACGCGCTCGAGACGGTGGGGGCGGACCTCGTGTGGGCGCCCGCGCCCCAGGACGTGTACCCCATGCCCGCGATCGTGACAATCGACCCGGGCCCCATCGCGCGCGTCCTCGAAGGCAAGACGCGCCCCACGCACTTCGCGGGCGTCGCACTCGTGTGCACCAAGGTCGTCAACCTCGTGCGCCCCGACGTGGCCCTGTACGGACAGAAGGACGCCCAGCAGCTGGCAGTCCTGCGCACCGTCTTCTCGCAGCTGGACATCCCCGTGCGCGTTCACCCCGTGCCGATCGTGCGCGCCGAGGACGGGGTCGCCCTGTCCAGCCGCAACCAGTACCTGAGCGACGACGAGCGCATCCGCGCCCGTGCCCTCTCGCGCGCGCTTCGTCGCGGCGCCGAGGCCGCCGAGTCCGGGGCCAAGCCCGCGCAGATCGTCGCCGAGTGCCGCTCGGTGATTGATGCCGAGGGCGGCATCGACCTGGACTACATTGCGCTCGTGGACGCGGGGACCTTCGAGATCCTCGCGGGCACCGAGTCCGTGCCCGTCGGCGCAGGTGCGGGCGCGCCCACGATCCTGTCTGACGGCTCGCGCGAGGGGCGCATCCTCATCGCCGCCAAGGTGGGCACGACGCGCCTCATCGACAACATGGAGGTGCCGCTGCGCGACGCCTCCGGTCCTGACGCTCGCCTTGCTGAGCGCGCGGGGGACCTCGCATGATGGAAATGACCCGCGAGATGGCGATCGGCAAGATCCATCGAGCCGTCGTCACCGGCGCCGATCTGCACTACGTCGGCTCGATCACGGTGGACGAGGACCTGCTGGACGCCGCGAACATCGTTCCCGGGCAGAAGGTCGACATCGTCGACGTCAACAACGGCGAGCGCCTCTCGACCTACACGATCGCGGGCGAGCGAGGCAGCGGCACGATTCAGCTCAACGGCGCGGCCGCCCACAAGGTGACCGTCGGCGACCTGGTTATCATCATGGCCTACGCCCAGGTGCCCGAATCCCTGGTACGTACGATTAAGCCCTCCGTCGTCTTCGTCGACGGCTCCAACACAATCGTGAGCGCCGGCGACCACGCGGGAACCGTCCCCGAGGACTCCGCGCGTGCCCGCGAGCTGGGGCTGAAAAGCTCCGGCGTCTGATTGACATGCCGACGGGAGCGTCCACTCAGCAGAGTGGGCGCTCCCTCGTTGTCGCTTCGTTTCATGCACCTTTGCCCGTTTGATGACAAGCGCCGTTCACAATTGTCCATACCTTGTCTTCGCCCGGCGCTGATGCGCCCGCCATACCTATCCTCGAAGAACCGTACGAAAGGATGGTGGGGACATGAGCAAGCGAGCGTCTCGGACGCGCCATGCACTCGTCGGATACGCGTTCCTGTCGCCCGCCCTGATCGGTGTTCTTATCTTCATGGTTGTGCCCATCGGCGTCATCATGTGGGTGAGCCTGTACCGGTGGGATCTGATCGGGGACACGCGATACGTGGGCCTGGCAAACGTCACGAACGTGCTGAGCGACCCGGCCTTCCTGTCGTCCCTGCGCACGACGATTATCTTCGTCCTCCTCGTGGTCCCCATTCAGATCATCCTGGGCCTCCTCCTCGCGAACCTGCTGACGAAGGGCGTGCGCGGAACCGTCGTCTATCGCACGCTCATCGTCATCCCGTGGATCGCGCCTCCGCTGGCCCTCGGTGTCGTGTGGTCGTGGATCTTCGCCCCCACCGGTGGCCTCCTCTCGGCGATTGCGGGCACTCGACTAGAAATCCTCGTGTCACCCACCTGGGCGCTACCCGCAGCGGCTTTCGTCGTCGTCTGGTCGAACGTGGGGTACACGGCGCTCTTCTTTATCGCGGGATTGCTCGCGATCCCGCGTGAGCTCACCGAGGCCGCGACCGTGGACGGTGCCTCCTCCTCGCAGGTGTTCTGGCACATCAAGATGCCCCTCCTGCGCCCGACCTTCTTCTTTGTCTCGGTCACCTCCGTGATCTCGGTCTTCAACGTCTTCGATCAGATCTATGCCCTGACCAAGGGTGGGCCGTCCGGCTCCACCGAGGTCCTCGCCTACCTGATCTACAAGGAGGCCTTCGAAACCGGAAACGTCGGCCGCGCCGCAGTCATGGCGTGCGTGATGATGCTGCTCCTCATGGGATTGACGCTGGCCCAGAACCTGTACTTCCGGAAGAGGACCACGTATGAGCTCGTCTAAGTCGCACTCGCGTCGGCCCTGGTGGTCGACCCTGGGGATCTACGCGGGGCTGTCGCTGGCCGCGTTCGTCATGGTCATCCCGCTGATCTTCAGCTTCGTCACGGCCTTCAAGTCGCCGCAGGACTTCGCCTCGCACTCGCCCTTCGCGCTGCCCTCGCCGCCCTCCCTGGCCTCGTTCCAGGCGATCCTGACGGGACGAGTCAACTTCGGCGACGCGATCATCACGACGCTTCTCATGGTCGTGGTGATGGTCGTCGGGCAGCTGGTGTCCTCCGTGCTGGCCGCCTACGCGTTCGCGCGCATCGAGTTCCCGGGACGCGACGTCATCTTCTGGCTTTTCTTGGGCACCATGATGATTCCGGCGTCGGTCCTCGTCATCCCGCTGTACCTCATGATGGCGAAGATGGGGCTCAACAACACCTTCTGGGGCATCGTCCTGCCCTTCGTGTTCGCCTCACCCTACGCGGTGTTCCTGCTGCGTCAGTCGTTCCGTCAGATCCCCCAGGAAATCATCGACGCGGCGACCATGGACGGTGCCGGGCAGATACGCATCCTCTTCTCCATCGTCGTTCCCGTGTCGAAGCCGATCATTTCGACGCTCGTGCTCATCACGGTTGTGAGCCAGTGGAACTCGTTCATGTGGCCGCGGATCATTGCCGCGACCAGGCCGCGCGTCCTTACGGTTGCGACGGCCGCGCTGCAGAGCCAGTACAACGCGAATTGGACGTACGTCATGGCGGCGACGACCATCGCGCTCGTGCCCCTGATCGCTCTGTTCATTGTCTTTCAACGACACATCGTTGAATCGATTGCCCTGACGGGCATCAAGTAACAACACAACCCATTACAACTGGAGGTCTTCATGAAAAGGCGTTTTGTTACCGCTACCGCTCTGATTGGTGCCGCGTCGATGCTGATGGCCGCCTGCTCGCAGGGTGGCAGCGCGTCGAGCGAGGCGAGCACGTCCCTGACCCTGCGTCTGTGGGATGATCAGGCCGCCCAGGCGTACGAGGCGGCGCTCCCCGCGTTCACCGAAGAAACGGGGATCACGGTCAACGTCGAGGTCGTCCCGTGGTCGGACTACTTCACGGGCCTGCGTTCTGAGCTTGCCGCGGGCACCGGACCGGACGTCTTCTGGTCCAACACGAACAACTACACCGAGTACGCCCGGGGTGGAAAGATCGTCAACATTGACGAGGAGTTCCCCGCCTCCGAGCGCGACGGCTGGCTTCAGGGTGCCATCGATCAGTACACGGTTGACGGAACGCTCTACGGCGTCCCGGTCCTCACCGATCCGTCGATCGCGGTGTACTACAACAAGTCGCTCCTGGATGCGGCCGGCGTGAGCATCGAGGACCTGCAGAACCTGTCGTGGGACCCGAGCGCCTCCACCGACTCTCTGCGGGAGATCACCCGCAAGCTGACCCTGGACTCGTCTGGCCGCAACGCGGCCGACCCCGCCTTCGACGCGGACCACATCGTCCAGTACGGATACAACGCCGCGCTGGATGGCCAGGCCATGTTCATTCCGTACCTGGGCTCGGCCGGCGCCACCCTGCAGGACGAGAGCGGGCACTTTACGTTCGCGAGCCCCGAGGGTGACGCCGCGGTCGGCTACCTGGTGGACCTCATCAACAAGGAGCACGTGGCCCCCTCTGCGGCCGACACGAACGATAACGGTGACTTCAGCCGCGATCAGTTCCTGCAGGGCAAGATCGCTCTGTTCCAGTCCGGTGCCTACAACCTGGCGAACGTGGCCGAGGGCGCGTCCTTCGAGTGGGGCCTGGCTCCCCAGCCGAAGGGTCCCGCAGGCGCCGTGACGGTCGGTAACTCAGTCGTCGCCGCCGGTTCGACGGCGAGCGCGAACCCCGAGGCTCAGCACAAGCTGCTGGCGTGGCTGGCTGGCAAGGACGGCGGTGCCGCACTGGGCAAGACCGGGGCTGGCTTCCCCGCGAACGAGAAGGCACAGGCGACGTGGACCTCGTACTGGTCGGACAAGGGCGTCGACACCTCGGTCATGGCGAAGACCCCCTCGGGTACGATCATGGCACCCTTCGGCGCGAAGCTGGGCGCGGCAATGGACGCGTACAACGGCGTGCTCAAGGAGGTATTCCTGGGACGCACCGGCGTGCATGAGGGCGTCCAGGCCGCCCAGGATGCCGCAAACGCGGCGATCGATCAGTAGCCGTCACAGACGTGCGACAGGCGCCGGCGGGACACGTTCTCGCCGGCGCCTCAATAAGGAGTACACGAATGGATACCGTGCTGGGCATTTACGCCCACCCCGATGATGCGGACGTGGACGCGGGCGGGACTCTCGCTCGCTTCGCACGCGAAGGGGCGAGGGTCGTCGTCGCGGTCATCACGGAAGGCGATGCGGGAGGCTCCGACCAGGATCTGCATCAGCGGATGGGGGAGTTGCGTCGCGATGAACAGCGCCGCGCGTGCGAGCAGCTGGGCGTCACGGAGCTTGTCTTCTTCGACGGCTACCCCGACGGCATGGTGGCTCCGTCCCACGGCCTCGTGCGCGATATCGTCGCCCTCATTCGGCGCGTGAAGCCGAACCTGATCCTCACCCTCTCACCCGAATACAACTGGTCGTCCATCTACGCCAATCACCCGGACCACCGGGCCGTGGGTGCCGCGGTCACCGACGCCGTCTACCCGGCCGCGCGCAACCTCTTCGCCTTCCCCGAGCTGCTCGAGGAGGGCCTGGAACCCCACGTCGTCGAAGAGGTGTGGTTCCAAGGCGGCCCGTCGACGAACCACGTCGTCGAGCTGGACTGCTCGGACGTCGAGGCCAAGGTCAGGGCGGTGCGCGAGCACGCCACCCAATTCGACGACCTCGATCGGATGGAGTCCTGGATCCGACAGGGCACCCGCGACGCAGGGTCCCCTCACGGCTACGCGGGGGGAGAGGAGTTCTTCCGCTGGGATACGCGCGGGTGAGGGCCCGGTAGTCGGCCCGTTCCCCTCAGTCGAAGGCGGCGGCGACGAGCGGGTTTGTGCGGATTGCCTGGTCGAGCACGTCGCGCGCGACGTTGACCGAGTCGACGAGAGGGTGCAGCGCCAGCGCTTGCCACGCGAGAGCGCGGTCGCGCTCGCGGGCGGCGTCGATGACGAGGTTCTCGCAGGCCTTCACGGATTGGACGAGGCCGAGGGCCGCGCCGCTCAAGGGTGCAACCGGAATTGGATGCACGCCGGAGGCATCGACGTCGCAGGGAACCTCAACGACGTCGGTGTCGCGCAGCGTCGGAATCGAGGAGAACCCGCCGTCGCCATTACCGACGTTGAGGATCATGCGCGCCGGAGTATTCGTAGCGAGCGCGTTCATGAGGTCGAGGGCCACCTTCTGGTAGCCGCCGCCCGCGATGTCCTCGGCGCGCCTGCCGGAACGCTCGTCGACGTCGCGGGCCTCGGCCATGTAGGTCGCCTCCCGGTCGGCGAGCGCATCGATCCACGTCCGTCCCGCCCGCTCGGGGTCGGAGAGGACGGCGTTGTAGAAGGCTTCCTGCTGATCGCGCAGGTATTCGCCGCGGGTTTGGTCCTGGTGGATGCGGGCCATGGCTTCGCGATGGCAGTAGTAGTAGAAAAGGTATTCGTTGGGCAGGGCGCCCAGCGCGCGAATCCAGTCCGTGCCGATGGCGCGGGATTCTTCCATAGATCCCAGAGCCGCCTCGTCGGCGAAGATGCGCGGGAGGATGTCGCGGCCGCCGACGGACAGCGAGCGCAGCCAGCCGAGGTGGTTGAGGCCCACGTAGTCGAAGGACACGTCGGCGCGCTCCTCCTCGGGAACACCCAGGGCGTTCAGCGTGCGGTTGACGAGGCCGATGGGGGTGTCGCAGATGCCGATGACGCGCTCGCCGAGAACGGAACGCATCGCCTGGGTGATGATCCCCGCCGGGTTCGTGAAGTTGATGAGCCAGGCGTTCGGGCACAGGCGCTTGGCGGCGTGCGCCAACTCCAACGCCGGCCCGAGCGAACGGAAGGCGTAGCAGTAGCCGCCCACGCCAACGGTCTCCTGACCGAGCAGCCCATGGTCGAGGCCGCAGTGTTCGTCAAGGACCCGTCCGCAGGTCCCGCCCACGCGCATCGCGGAGAAGACGAAGTCGGCTCCGGGAAGCGCCTCGTTGATGTCCGTCGTTGCGCGGACGGTGGGGGAGTGCGGGAAGTTCAACGAGGTCAGCACGGCCATCATCGCGTCGAGCCTGCGCGCGTCTGTGTCGTACAGGATGACGCGGTCGACATCGAGGGAGGCGTAGTCGCCGCGACCCGAGCGTGAACGGGCCAAGACGTCGATCATCGCGGGGACCCGGAAGCCCCCTCCTCCGACGATGGTGAGCTGCATGGCGGGCATCCTCTCTGGATACGTATAGTGGTGGCTCACTGACAGATTGTAGTCGCGCTCACGTCTAGGAGGGCCTGTGGTATCTCGAGTAGCCGCCGCATCTCAGTTCGCGGTGTATGGTCCGACCTTCCTGGACGTGGTCATGGGCCCCCTCGATGGTCCTCCGGTTCCCGGCCGAGAGGCCTGGGTGGAGGGCGCGCTCATGTGCGCGGGCGGAGCGGCCAATCAGGCGATTGCGCTGGCTCGCCTGGGCGCACCCGTGCGCCTGCACAGCCGCGTGGGCGTCGATCAGATGGGTCAGTTCGTGGACGAGATGCTCGCACGGCAGGGCGTGGACACTTCCTCGTGTGAGCGCGTGGGCGTTCAAAACGTCACCGTGTCCCTGTCCTTCGACGGCGATCGCGCGATGACCACGCGCGGAACGACCGCGTTGCCCCGCTTGGGAGGCGAGGCACCGGCGTGTCTGCTCGCAGACGTGCGGGGAATCAACGCGAACAGTGAGGTTGTGTCCGCGTGGCGCGAGCGCGGGACGTGGGTGCTGGCGGATACGGCATGGGACGAGGCCGGGGCCTGGGACCCGGCCGACCTGGAGGCCTTGCACCTGGCTGACGTGTGCACGCCCAACGAGGAGGAGGCGCTCGCCTACGCGCGCACCGACAGCGTGGAGAACGCGGCTCGTTGGTTTGCGTCCTTTGGGTGCGACTGCGTGGTTACCTGCGGCAAGAACGGCGCGGTTGCGTGCGTTGACGGGCAGATCCTGCACGTGCCGGCACCCGCGGTGAGCGCGGTGGATACGACGGGCGCGGGGGATGTTTTTTCGGCGGCGCTGGCATGGGCGCGCCGAGAGCGCCGACTGGCGTGGCCCGAGGCGCTCGCCCTCGCCTGCACGGCTGCCGCCCACTCCACGCAGGGGATCGGCGGGTCCTCGTCGGCTCCCTACGCGGCCGACCTCCCGGGTGCGTGAGGAGCCCAACCGGGCCCCTGCCTCGTCGCGGGGCCAAATCCCGGTACGATAGGCGCATGACCGATTCTTCTACGCCCACGCAAGCACCCGCAGACGACACCCCCGAGCAGGTCAAGGTTCGCGCGGCCAAGCGCGCGCGCCTCATGGAGGCCGGCATCCCCGCCTACCCCGTGCGCCTGCCGATCACGACCACCATCAAGGCGGTGCGTGAGAAGTACGCCCACCTTGAGGCCGGCGAAGAGACCGAGGACTACGTGGGCCTGGCGGGCCGCGTCATCCTCGCGCGCAACGGCGGCAAGCTCTGCTTCGCGACCCTCATGGACGGTGAGGGCAACAAGATCCAGGTCATGCTCTCCGCCGCCTCCGTCGGTGCCGAGTCCCTGGCCGCCTACAAGAACGACGTCGACCTGGGCGATCACCTCTTCGTCCACGGCCGCGTGATCTCCTCGCGCCGCGGCGAGCTGTCGATCTTCGCGACCCCCGCCGAGGTCACGCCCGAAGCGCAGGCCGCCTACGACGCCGCGCCCACCGCGCTGCCCGCCCCCGACGCCTCCTGGGCCATCGCCTCCAAGGCGCTGCGCCCCCTGCCCAAGACCTGGACCACCGAGGACGGCGAAGATATCACCCTGTCTGAGGACCAGCGCATCCGCCGCCGCGAGCTCGACCTGATCACGCGCCCCGCAGCGCGCGACATGATCCGCATCCGCGCGGCCGTCAACCGCTCGATTCGCGAGAACTTCTTCCGCCGCGACTACATCGAGCTCGAGACGCCGATGCTGCAGATGATCCACGGCGGCGCGGCGGCTCGTCCCTTCACGACGCACATGAACGCGCTTGATACCGAGCTCTACCTGCGCATCGCGACGGAGATCTACCTCAAGCGCGCGGTGGTCGGAGGCGTGGATCGCGTCTTCGAGATGAACCGCAACTTCCGCAACGAGGGCATGGACTCCTCGCACAGCCCTGAGTTCACGTCCCTGGAGGCCTACGAGGCCTACTCGGACTACAACGGCATGGCCGAGCTGACCCGCGACCTCATCCAGCAGGCTGCGCGCGACGCCTTCGACCTGTCCGATGGTGAGGAGATCGTGCGCCTGGCCGACGGCACCGAGTATGACCTGTCGGGGCAGTGGGATCGCATTGACCTGTACGGCTCCACCTCCGAGGCCGTGGGCGAGGAGATCACGGTGGAGACGCCGCGCGAGACCCTCGTGAAGTACGCCGAGCGCATCGGCCTGGAGGTCGACGACTACGCCGTGTCCGGCAAGATCGTTGAGGACATCTTCGAGGAGCTCGTCGCCTCCAAGCTGTGGGCACCGACCTTCGTATACGACTTCCCGGAGGACACCTCCCCGCTGACCCGCTACCACCGCTCGCGCCCCGGCCTCACCGAAAAGTGGGACCTGTATGTGCGCGGTTTCGAGACGGGCACCGCCTACTCCGAGCTGGCCGACCCGGTCGTCCAGCGCGAGCGCTTCGAGGCGCAGGCGCTCGCAGCCGCCAACGGCGACCCCGAGGCCATGGTCATGGACGAGGACTTCCTCGTCGCCATGGAGCAGGGCTTCCCGCCGTGCGGCGGCATGGGCATGGGCATCGACCGCCTGCTCATGGTCCTCACCGGCCAGGGCATCCGCGAGACGATTCCGTTCCCGCTGGTCAAGCGCCTGGGTTGATCTGAGCCGAGTAAAGGGCCCTGGCCTCGTTCTCATCATGGACGAGGCCGGGGCCCTTTCTCGTGCGTGGGGTCCCCTCGTTCAGACGTAGGAGCGTCGGGGCGACATGCGCGTGTGAACGAGGTCGAGGAGCTCGTGTGCGGCCCCGTCGTCGAGAACGAGGTCGGTGGCGACCCCCGCGCGCAGCGCCCCGAGGAGCGGGAGCGCCTTCGAAGCGCCGGAGACGACGCAGAGGCGGCGCGGGATCTTCTTGAGCGTGGCCGGGATAGGGCCGGAAGCGCGCTCGTTGAGGTGCATGTTCGTGGAGCCGTCCTCGCGGATGAGGACTGTGCACACGTCGCCGACGACCCCGTCGTTCTGGGCCGCCGCGATCTCGTTGGGGTCGAGGAACCCGCCCGAATAGACGTGGGAGGGCAGGCGGGCCGACATTGAGCCGACGCCGAAGAGGGCGACGTCCGCGCTGTCGATCGTGTTGAGGACCGATTGAACGGAGCGTTCGCGCCAGAGCGCCTCTTTGGTGTCCGCGTAGTCGAAGAATGCGGGCACGGGGAAGTTGACGATGCGTCCGCCGATGGCCTTCGCGGCGCGGGCGATGATGGCCTCGGCGTAGGGCATGCCCGACTCGGTGGCGGTGGCCGCACCGTTGAGCTGGACAACGGTGGAACCCGCAAAAGACACGTGGGGCATGGCGCGCGTCACTTCCGCGGTGGTATTTCCCCAGGCGATACCGAGGGTGACGCCGGGGAAGAGCATGTCGATGAGGTGTTCGGCGGCGACAAGCGCAACGTTGTGCAGGCGGTTGACCTCGGTGTGCACGTCGTGGACGGGAACGACGGAGACCTGCACACCGAACAGGTCGGCGATTTGTCCTGCGAGGGTGCCCTTGAGGCCGGGGGAGGCGGACACCGAGATGCGCACCAGGCCGACCTCTCGCGCGTGGGCGAGAAGTCGCGAGACCGAGGAGCGTGATATCTGCAGGTGGCGGGCGATTGTCTCCATCGTCTGCCCCTGGAGGTAGTACATTGAGGCGGCCTCATGCGCCTGTTCGTCACGTATTGTCACGTTTTCTAGTGTGCCATGCACAAGCGTGCAGATGTGTGACTTTGGAGATCAGAGCGAGTGTCGGACAATCTGGAACAATGTGTGGCAGATGACCAGGGTCACACCTGTAGGCCTGCACGGATGTGCACTCAGTTTGGGCTAACGTGCAACAAGTGACATACTTGGTGTGACCCGCGAAACGTATCTGAGCGGATATTGTTCGACGGTACACAGTTAGCGGTGATAGAACACCGGTGACCCGGTGCGAAGACGCGCCGGAGAAAGATAGGGAAACATGCTCACAACACTGCTCCCGGCAGCCGCCGATGCGGTTGCCCCGACCACGGGCCAGATTTTCTGGTCTGAGTTCCTCGGCACTGCCGTCCTCCTGCTCCTCGGTGGTGGCGTCGTCGCCACGAACCTGCTGCCCAAGTCGAAGGGCAAGGGCGGCGGCTGGCTGCTCATCAACTGGGGATGGGGCCTGGCGGTCTTCGCCGGCGTCTACGTCGCGTTCCGCACCGGCGGTCACCTGAACCCCGCCGTCACCATTGCAAAGGTTGTCGCCTACCTCTTCTTTGACCCCAGCACGACTCTCAATGGCGTGCCGGCAGAAAATACGGCTGAAGCTGTTCTTGTCACTGGCTCGAACGTTGCCGTCTACATTGTCGCCCAGTTCCTCGGTGCCTTCGTCGGTGCCGTTCTGTGCTGGCTGACCTTCAAGAAGCACTTCGACGAGGACTGCGACCCTGCCCTCAAGCTCGGCGTCTTCTCCACTGGCCCCGAGATCCGCTCCTACGGTTGGAACTGCCTCACTGAGGCCATCGGCACCGCCGTGCTCGTCCTATGGGTCTTCGTCTCCGGTCACACCGAGACTGCGGTCGGTCCGCTCGGCGTCGCGCTCATCATCGTCGTGATCGGTAACTCGCTGGGTGGCCCCACCGGTTACGCCATCAACCCGGCCCGTGACCTCGGCCCGCGTATCGCTCACGCGATCCTGCCCATCAAGGGCAAGGGCGGCTCCGACTGGGGCTACTCCTGGGTCCCCGTCGTCGGCCCGATCGTCGGTGCCGTCGTCGGCACCGTTGTCTACTACCTCGCTCTCCACTGAGAGTGAGTGCGCGGGCGAGGCCACCGCGGCCTCGCCCGCGTCATACCCCGCCGCCGGGGTGACATTTTATGGGACTGCGAAAGTCCCGCCCGCCGCGCAGGTGGATCGACGCGGCATACACAACGACGTGACAACGCCACCGAAAGGACACTCATGACCACCGAAAAGTTCGTTCTCGCCATTGACCAGGGCACCACTTCGACCCGTGCGATCATCTTCAACCACTCCGGCGAGATCGTCTCCGTCGGCCAGAAGGAATTCACGCAGATCTTCCCGAACCCGGGCTGGGTCGAGCACAACCCCATCGAGATCTGGGACACCACTCGTACCGTCGTCGCGGAGGCTCTGCAGAAGGCGGAGATCAACCGTCACCAGCTGGCGGCCGTGGGCATTACTAACCAGCGCGAGACCACCGTCGTGTGGGACAAGAACACCGGCGAGCCCGTCTACAACGCGATCGTCTGGCAGGACATGCGCACCTCCGACATTGTCAAGGAGCTTGAGGGTGACGAGGGCCCGGATCGCTTCCGCCAGATCTGCGGCCTGGGTCTGTCCCCCTACTTCTCCGGCTCCAAGATCAAGTGGATCCTCGACAACGTCGAGGGCGCTCGCGAGCGCGCCGAGGCCGGCGACCTGTACTTCGGCAACACCGACTGCTGGGTCCTGTGGAACCTGACGGGCGGCGTCAACGGCGGCGTGCACTGCACCGACGTCACCAACGCCTCGCGCACTATGCTCATGGACATCCGTACCCTCTCCTGGCGTGAGGACGTCTGCGAGATCTTCGGCATCCCGATGTCGATGCTCCCCGAGATTAAGTCCTCCTCCGAGATCTACGGCTACGGCCGCAAGAATGGCCTGCTCGTCGACACCCCGATCGCCGGCATCCTCGGCGACCAGCAGGCGGCCACCTTCGGCCAGGCCTGCTTCGAGAAGGGCATGGCGAAGAACACCTACGGCACCGGCTGCTTCATGCTCATGAACACCGGCACCGAGCCCGTCTTCTCCGACAATGGCCTGCTCACCACGGTGGCCTACAAGATCGGCGAGCAGCCGGCCGTGTACGCCCTCGAGGGTTCGATCGCCGTCGCCGGTTCGCTGGTCCAGTGGCTGCGTGACAACCTGGGCATGATCGTCAAGTCTTCGGACATCGGCACGCTGGCCAGCACGGTCGAGGACAACGGTGGCGTCTACTTCGTCCCCGCGTTCTCCGGCCTGTTCGCCCCCTACTGGCGTTCGGACGCTCGCGGCGCGATCGTGGGCCTGACCCGCTACGTCAACAAGGGTCACATCGCCCGCGCCGTCGAGGAGTCGACCGCGTTCCAGAGCGCCGAGGTCCTCGACGCGATGAACGCCGACGCTGGTGTGCCGCTCAAGGAGCTCAAGGTTGACGGCGGCATGACGCACGATGACCTGGTCATGCAGTTCCAGGCTGACCTGTGCGGTGTTGACGTCGTTCGCCCGAAGGTTATCGAGACGACCGCTCTGGGTGCCGCCTACGCTGCCGGTATGGCCGTGGGCTACTGGTCGGGCACCGACGATGTCGTGGCCAACTGGCAGGAAGGCAAGCGCTGGACGCCCTCCATGGAGCCGGCCGAGCGCGACCGCACCTACCGCCTGTGGAAGAAGGCCGTGACGCGTACGCTCGACTGGGTCGATGACGACGTGTTGTGATTGTCACTCCATAGACAGTGACGAGGCCGGGGCTGCGTGAAGCGGTCCCGGCCTCGCCGCGCGTGGGAGCGGCGCGTTAGAACGTCTCGTAGGAGACGCGTGCGCCGCCGGCCTGGATGATGCGCGAAATGTCGCGGACTATGTGGGCGGAGCCGCACACGTAGTACGTGGCCTGGGGATCGATGCCCTCGGCGTTCAGGTAGTCGGTGATACGCCCGTGAAATGTGCCGGGCGCTGCCTCGCGGCTGACGCATCGGATGAGCCGGGGCAGCGGTGTGCCCGCTCGGCTTGTCAGGTCGTCGTCCGTCCGTGAGCATCCGACGATGAGTATGTCGTCGTCGCGCCTGCCAGCCTCAAACGCTGCGAGGAATGGGGCGATGCCCGTCCCTGTTGCGATGAAAACGCGCCGGTGTGGCGCCTCGGCCTCGGTGGTGTCCTTGTCTGTCGTGACGAGCCAGTGGCCGTAGGGCAGCTCGAGGTCGACGTCGTCGCCGGGTGCGATGGTGCTCGCCCAGGAGGCGCCCAGGCCCTTCGTGCGCACATCAACGAGGAGCCTGACGGTGCGCCCAGGGGCTGATGCGAGCGAGTAAGGTCGCCATTCGAATGGGGCGACCCGAACGAGCGCGTACTGGCCTGCTTCCCACGTCGCGCATTCTGGTAGCTTGAGTGTGATGTCGCGGGTGGTGGGGCTCATCCAACGAGCGCGTTGTACTGTCGCCCGATGGCGTGCCGCCCCGGCGGTGCGTTCGGTTGTCGTGTCGTGGGAGGAGCTCGCGTGATCCTGGGTGGGGACCTGATCGCGCAGTGCGCGCATGATGCGGGGGTATGCCGCGGGACCCAGGGCCTTGCAGGCTGCGGAGAGTCCTGCCATGGCGGCCCCGACGATTCCGGGCATTCCGGCGTCCTGCCCGGTTAGGTAGAGGCCGTCGATGGGGGTCGAGGGAGAGGCGAGATCGGCGGCGAAGCGCTCGGGTGTGAGGGGTAGTCCGTAGAAGCATCCGCCCTCGTGGGACGTGTAGTGTTCGATGGTGAGCGGGGTGGCGACCTCGACGGAGCGCACGGTGTCTTTCAATCCGGGTATGGCCGTGTCCGCGAGGTCAATGAGTCCGCGTGCCATCGCCGACTTCAGGTGTTCGTAGTCCTCCCCGCGCATCCCCGGCCTCGTTCCCGACCATCGGTCGAAGGCCTCCGGCTGGGCGAAGGACGCGATCTCCACTGTTGCGTGGCGGTCTCCGGCTTTGATTCCCGGGAACGAGATGAAGGCTGATTGAGGGCGTCCCTGGCACAGGTCCTCGGTCATCTGCTCCAGGTCGTCGGGTCCCTGGGATGTATTCACCCAGACGTTCGACCCGTCCACGCCGGCTGGGTAGTGGTCGAGCGTGAGGTAGACGGTCACCGCGGAGCCTCCGTGCCCGAGGCGGGCGACGTGTTCGCGGACGCGTGCAGTGAGCGCGCCGACCGGACCGGTCGTTGGTAGTAGCCGGGTGTAGGTTTCGCGTGCGCCGACGCCGGAAATCACGATGGGAGCACGCTCCTCGTAGGAGACGGGCGCGGACCTGCGATCAGTGACGCGCACGCCCACTGCTCGACCGTTGTCGATGAGGATGTCGTCGACGTCCTGGCACAGGCGAATCTCACCTCCGGTTGCGCGGATCCGTTCCTCGATCATGCGCGCGATCTGCCCGCTTCCGCCGCGTGGGAACCATGCGCCGTCCATGTAGTGGCACACGATCATGGCGTGGGCGACGAACGCGCTGCGCGTTGGCTCCACCCCGTAGTCGCCCCAATGCGTGGTGAGGAGGGCGCGCAGAGCCGGGTCGCGGAAGCGGCGCTCCATGTAGTGCTCTGTTCGTTCCAGGGCGCATCCTGTCCGCAGGCGGAGTGCGAGGTGAATGGCGGGGGATGCAAGTGGTGGGACCATGTCGGCCATGTAGCGCAGTGACATCCATGAATAGGCGCGCTTCACGTCCTGGCAGTAGCGTCGAATGGCTTTCTTTTCGTGGGGGAACAGCTTGGTCAGCAGGTCGCGGTAGTGTGCCATGCTGGATGGGATTGTGACGGTCAGGCCGTGGCCGGGCAGGACGAAACGGTCGTAGCCCGACGGCATTCGATTCCATGTGAGCGCGCCGCCGGTGAGGTAGTCGAAGATCTGGCGTGGGCGTGACCCGGGTTCCATGTCTCCCACGTAGTGCAGGCCTACGTCCCACGATGCTCCCATTCGCCTGAACGAGTGCGTGAGTCCGCCGGGAGTGGAGTGTTTCTCGAGGACAAGCACGCGCGCTCCCGCGACTCCGGCAAGGAGGCCGGCCGTTGTGAGTGCGCCGATGCCCGAGCCGATAACGATCACATCATACATGGAAACTCCCAAAACTAGACAGTGTCTATTTATGACAACATGCCCGCTAGACACTGTCAAGTCTGACTGCTGTCTCGGCTACACTGAGTTCATGACGCGCTCTAGAACATCCGAGGTGCTGCGCGAGGCAATCCTCGCGATCAGTCGCGATCTCCTCAATGAGGGTGGGCCATCTTCGCTCTCCATGCGCGAAGTTGCTCGTCGTGCGGGCTGTACGCACCAAGCCCCCTACCACCACTTCCAGGGGCGCGAAGGTATCCTTGTTGCCCTCGTTGAGGAGGGCTACCGCTCACTCGAACGAGCACTGCGTGAGGCCAGAGAGCGTAGTGATGGGGCGTCGCCGCAGGACGTGACGCGAGCTGCCGGACATGCCTACCTGTCGTGCGCCCTGGCAAATCCCGGCGTCTTTCGGATCATGTTCCGATCGGACATGTATGACGCCGACGCGCACCCGGGGCTGGGGCAAGCAAGCCTGGCCGCGCGCTCCCAGCTGCGTTCGTTGGCATGCGTCGCTTACGGGACCGACGATCCTTACGCGGAAGTGACCCTGTGGGCATACATTCACGGCCTTGCCACTCTCGTCCTTGATGGGCCACCCGCCCTCGGCAGCGGACAGGACGCGCAGTGCTTCGCTCGCCAAGCCATCGAATCCCCCTTCTTTATCGATGGAGTGACGGGAGAATAATGGGCTTTGTCGAGATGGGGAGGAATGTCTAGGACCCAAGGCCGCATCGGTCCAGACAATCGTCGGTTACTCTGATTCCATGGAAAAACCTAATAATCAAACGACATACCTCGTCGTAGATGGCGAGAATATTGACGCGACGCTTGGCCTTTCTGTCCTTGACCGTCGCCCGAATCCCGAGGAGCGCCCCCGCTGGGATCGTGTCCTCGAGAGTGCGCACGGCCGCTGGGATCAGAAGGCCAAGGGCCTGTTCTTCCTGAACGGTTCATCCGGCTTCCTGCCGATGGGCTTCGTCCAGGCGCTCACGGCCATGGACTACTCGGTCATTCCCCTGTCGGGCCCCGCCGACATGAAGGTCGTCGACGTCGGCCTGCAGCGCACGATGGACGCGATCGCGCAGATCGGCACGGGCGACGTCATCCTGGCCAGCCACGACGCCGACTTCCTGCCCCAGATCGAGACGCTCCTGGACCAGGGCCGCCGCGTCGCGGTCATGTGCTTCAAGGAGTTCCTCTCCTCCCAGCTCCACGAGCTGGAGGAACGCGGCCTGGAGATCATCGACCTCGAATACGACGTGCACGCATTCCAGGTGCGCCTGCCCAGGCTCCACATCATCGACATCGACGACTTCGACCCGATGGCCTTCCTGTAAACCCGGGCTGCGCGTCCGTGAGCGGGCGCGTTGCCGCCAAGATGACGAACCGGGCGGCCCCGCGAGGGGCCGCCCGGCCTGTCTATGCGTGCGGCTGGGCCGCGTTCGCTCACGCCTGGGTGTTGTTGCCCTTCAGGGCGGCCAGGCGAGCCTCGATCTCCACCTGCGAGGAGTCGGTCTGGAGCTCAGCGAACTGGGCGTCCAGCGAGGAGGCGGCCAGCTCCATCTTGCCCTGGGCGAAGGCCTCCTGCTGACGCACGCGGTCCTCGAAGCGGCCGAGCTCGCTCGTGGGGTCCAGGATGTTGATCGAGCCGAGGGCCTCCGTGACCTGAGCCTGAGCCTTGGCGGTCTTCTCGCGGGCGATCAGCTGGTCGCGGCGGGTCTTGAGCTCGGAGAGCTTGTCCTTCATCTGAGCGAGGCCGGTCTTCAGGCGCTCAGCGACATCGCGCTGAGAAACGAGAGCGGGCTCCTCGGTCTTGACCTCGTTCTCGAACTGGATCTGCTTACCGAGAGCGACCTTGGCCAGGTTATCCCACTTATCGGCTCCTGCCTCGTCTCCGGCGGCGCGCAGCGAGTCAGCCTTCGCGGAAGCAGCGGCCGCCTTCTGGCCCCAGTCAGCAGCTGCCTTGACGTCCTCCTCGTAGTCCTTCTCGGCCATGCGCAGGTTGCCCAGGGTCTGAGCGATCGCGTTCTCGGCCTCGATGATCGAGTTCGTGTAGTCACGGATGAGCTGGTCGATCATCTTCTGCGGGTCCTCGGCCTTGTCGAGGAGCGCGTTGATGTTTGCCTTGGCGAGCTGAGCAATGCGGCCCAGGATCGTCTGCTTTTCGGCCATGATGTTCTCCTTTGGTGGTGGTGCGCATCTGCGCGGTTTGGTGTGGTGCGCGTGCGCGCGGGTTGTGAGCGAGGGCGTGGCCCCGCAGGATGAGAGGGCTACAGCGAGCCTGTAGCGGGGGAGGGGTTTGTTGTCACGGTGTGTGTTCCTCCCAACTAGCGCCCGGGGCTGCGAAGCGGATCAAGCGTGGCGTCCAGCTTGGCTTCAACAGAGCGAGCGTGCTCGAGTGCATCGAGCGGATTATCGTTGTGAATAAGGGCCTCCTGAGCCCGTGTGATCGCCTCACGAGCATCAGTGATGAGGGGAGCGAGCAGGGTCCGGTCGGTCTGCAGGCGGTCAGCCTCCTCGATGTCTGAGGAGAGGGCTGCGATAGCGGCGCCGAGCCGATCCTCAATGTGGTCCAGGTCTTGTTTCGCCGTGAAGATAGCGTTCATCTCGTGGTAGGCCATGAGGAGCGCGCGCTCGGCAGTGTCGACGGCGGAGGTGGCCAGGTCGGCGTCCGTGTCGATGATTGCCTGGGCCGACTCAATGGCGTTGTGTGCCGAGGTAAGCAGCGACGCAGCCTTGTCGGGATTGTCCTCGAGTGCAGCCAGTACCGTGCCGGGGTAGATGCTGGCAATGGTCGCCAGCTCTTCCCTGGATCGCTCCACGTCCGCCTGTTCTTCTGCCAGGCGCTCCTGAGCCTCTGTCAGGCGGGTCGGCAGTGCGGTGCGTTCGGAACGCTTCGTGCTAAAGGGGGCCTGTGCGTCGCGCAGCAAACCCAGCTGCGTGTCGAGATCGCTGATGATCTGCGACGCCAGGCTCTCTTTTTTCGCCGGGTCGTACGCCGTGCGGCACTGCTTGAGGAGGGAGTCCCCACGGGACAGGGCCTCCTTCGCCTCCTTGATGCGGTTGCGGAACTGTTCGGTCGCGGCGATGCCGAACTGCGCGCGGGCGTAGTCCCACTCCTTCTCGGCGTCGCGCACCTCCTGATCGGCTTGGGACAAGCGATCGTTCGCCTGCTGGGCCGCCTTGTCGGCATCTCGTCGTGCGGCTTCGTCTTCGCGCTCATCCCTGCGGCGCGACACGCGCCATGCTGCCGTTTCAATTTCTATGGCCTGTGCTTCTTCCTCGCGCTTCTGTCTCCATAGCCCGAAGAACAAGCTGCAGATGACGAGTAGGCCCATGACAAGGAATGCAATGATCTCCTTGATTGTTTCTGTCCGGCTCTCATCCGCCAGTTGCTGGTTGAATTGCTGGCGATGCGATTCAATCTGCTCGTACGACCAATAGGAGCTGTGCAGGTCTTCGATGAGGGCAGTGGGACCCGCCGCTGCCTCGTCGGGGGTCAGCGGAGTTGATTTGTATGCTCGACGAGCTTCCGATAGCGCGCCGCTCACGTACGATCCGCCAACTGAATTGTTGCGGATCCACTCAGCCATCTCCGGGCCAGGGCAGTAAATGTCCTGACTATCCTCGTAGGCAACGACGTAGAGGAGTGCCTTGTCGTTGTTCTGGATGTTGGCGAGGGTAGCTCGGCACCATGCGGCCGGTTCCTGGTCGGAAAAGTTGGGGACGATGACGACGTAGACGGGAACGGAATACTTGGAGTTGAGGGATTCTGCGCGGGTCTCGATATTCGCGCGCTGCTCGTCGCTCAGGAAGTTATCCGAATCGGTGACATATGTGCTTGGGGTGAGCGGCTCGGTCGCGAACGCGGGCGCGCCACCGACCAGCATCACTGCGGCCATGACGGCCGCGATGCCCAGGCGTTGAATCCGTGGCATGTGATCCTCCTTGGTGAGTGGCGAACAGATCAAGATACACCATCGTGGAGCACAGCGTCTCCAATATCGTGTATCTTGCGTCACGCTCTAGTGGTGTGAGATCAGTGTAGGTGATGGTCGTGTGCGGGTGGAAATAAGTCTGTGGCGAGCCGATGCCCTGCGTCGAGGCATAGATAACGTGGTCATGGTTGTCAGCGTCATGTGGCGGGGAATCCGCGTGAACCTCCTCTATCGTCGCCCTGGTGCCGCAAGTGCGCGGTTGGTGAGTGTGGCGGCCTTCGAAGCGGCTGCGCTCGCTCGCAAGGGGTCTTCCTCAAGGGCCTCGTGCGCTTCGGTCATTGCCTGTTCGGCTTCGCTCATCAGCTTGTTCACGTCGAGGAGAGCCGAACCCTCGTGGTCCTTCAGGTACTTGCGAGCCCAGGTGAGGGCGGCATCAGCGTCGCGAATATGGCGTTGGGCGCTCTCTTTCGCCTTGCGCCTAGCATCTTCCTGAGTCATGAGCGGAGCGAGGATCGCATTCATTCGGAGCTCTATGTCGCGAAGCTTTTCGAGCGCGCCGAGGGGATCCTCGTCGCTAACCAGCGCGCGCTGTCCCCTGGCGATGGCGGCCTCGGCCTCGTCTAGAAGGGGAGAGAAAGCATTGGAGGAATCGAGCTGCTTCGCATCCGACAGGGCGGCGGACACGGATCCGATGGAAGCGGTGAGCCTCTCGCGGAACCCGTCAAGATCGGTCTTCGCAGAGAAGATCGCATCCGTCTGCGCATTGGCCATGGTCAGTGCGCGCTGAGCAGTATCCAGCGCGGAGGCTGCTCGGGTGGCGTCGCTCTCGAGATGCGCGTCGGCCGTCTCCAACGCGGCGCGAGCGGACTCCAGCAGTTGTGCCGCACGCTGCGGATTGTCCTGGAGGGAAGCGAGCATGGATTCGGTGTAGAGGCCCGCAATGCTGGAGAGCTCCTCCTTCGAGCGCTCCAAATCGGCGAGCTCCTCGACGAGACGTTCGTGCGCGTCGGCAAGCTGGACGGGAAGCGATGATCGCTTCTCGCGTTGTGCGGCGAACTCCTTGCTCGCATCCTGCAGGGGCGGCAGGTTCTTGTCGAGATCCTCCGTGATTGTTGTGGCGAGGCGTCGCTTGGCGTGAGAATCAGGAGTGTGCTCGATCTGTTTGTAAGTGTCAAAGCCGCGCGCAATAGCCGCCTTCGCCGCCTCGAGGCGACGTCCGTAATCTTCAGCCGCGGCGCTACCGAACTGGGCGCGAGCAAAGTTCCAGTCTTCTTCGGCGGCGCGCACCTGTTCCTCGGCCTCCGATAGGTGCCGCCGTGCATCTGCGGCTGCCCTCAGGGCGTCGCGCCGTACGGTGTCCACGATCGGGGTGGGTTCCTCATCCACAGTTGGGGGTTCGCCGTACTCGTATTCTCTCTGTTTGCGCACCCAAACCCACACGTTGGAGCCAACGACAATCACAATGAGCACGGATATGAAGATGTTAACGACGCGATTCCTCTTGTTTTCTTCCTTCTTTTGCTCCTCGCGCCTTTTCTCCTCCTCTTGCCGCCTCTTGCTGTTCTCGGCAGCGTTGCGTGCCCTGAAGTCGTAATCGCTGCGTAGAGAGTCGATGAACGTGCGAGAGCCCGCCACTGCCTCGTCAGGGGTCAGTGGGGTGGTTTTATGCTTGTTACGGGCGGCGCGTAGCGCGCCGTCCAGCATCGGCCTGGTAATCGAATCTTTCGCTAGCTCCAAACCCGCGCAGGAGACGTTCGTACCATCCTCGTAGGCGACAACGTAGAGGATGCCCTGTTGTGCGCTGCGCGATTGCTTGAGGGCGGCCTTGCACCACGCTAATGGCTCCTGGCCGGAGAAGTTGGGAATGACGGCGACGTCGATGTACGTGGTGTATGTGGAATAAAACGATTTCGCTGGGGTCTCAATAGTTTCGCGTTGCTCGTCGCTCAGAAAGCCGTCGGGGTCGGTGACGTGTCCGCTCGTGGTGAGCGGCTCGGTCGCGAACGCGGGCGCGCCGCCGACCAGCATCGCAACCATCATGATGGCTGCGACACCCAGGCGTCGGATCCGTGACACGGTGCCTCCTGCTCGTCGATGAAGCGATAAACCTCTGCTGTGTGGCTCGAAAGCGCCGACAGTGCATTGTATGGCGCAGTGCCGCTTGCGATCGTTCTTAGTTTACGAGGAAATATGCCGAGCTGCGACGGCCTCGCTTACGTTTTCGAAGACCCCGGCGGCAGCGTGAGGCCCGCAAGTAATGATTGTTGCGGGCCTCACGGGAGGGGCAAGACCTCAGAAGCTACCGGAGGCCGAGGACCGTCCGCCCGAGCCCCAGTCGGAGCCGCCCGAGCCCCAATCGGAGCTGCCCGAGCCCCAGTCGGAGCCGCCTCCGGATGCGAAGGACCAGCCGGATCCGGACGAGCTGGAGCCGCTGTAGAAGGGATCGAAGTCGTCTCGGTGGCGCGAACCGGAATTCGAGAACAGCGTCGACCACAGGAGGAAGTCACCCAGGGACGATCCCGTGTAGGACCCGTTGCCCGTGGTGGGCTGCCCCCACGAGCCTCCGAAGTTTTGGACGGGGGTCGCCATGACGCTATCGGCGAGGGCGCGTGCGTTCATTGCGTGCGTCGACGCGGCCTCGGGATCGTCCTCAAGCGACCGTCGGGCGGTGCTCAGGGCGGTCTCGGCGTTGTTGAGGGTTGAACGCAGCTCCAGATCGATGGCTCCACGTCGGCCCTGCACGTAGCGCTCGGCCTGGGAGACGGCGGAATCAGCGAGCGAAATCTGCGCCTCGGCGGCCGTGCGAGCCTTTTCGTAGGCCTCCTCCTTGGTACGCAGCGGCTCGAGTGCCGCGTCCAGGGTGGCCTCGGACATGCGCAGGTGCTCAAGGGCTGCGAGCGGATCGCCCGTATTCGCCAGGGCCGCCTGGGCCTCGGCAATGGCCGCGTGAGCGTCGGCCACCAGCGGGTTGAACACCGCCGGATCCGTATTCAGTTCGTTGACGTCGGTGATGTCCGAGGAAATCGAGCTGATCGCCGCAACGAGGCGATCGCGGATCGCGTCCAGGTCGGACTTTGCCGAGAAGATCGCGTCGGTCTGGTGGTTGGCCATCGTCAGGGCGCGCAGGGCGGTGTCGAGGGCGCTCGCAGCGTGCGCTCGGTCGGTGGGGGCGGAGGCCTCTGCGGTGTCGAGGGCGCTGCGCGCCGAGGTGAGGAGCGCCTCAGCCTGCTCGGGGTTGTCCTGGAGGGAGGCGAGCATCTGCGCAGGGTAGAGCGTCGAAATGCTGGTCAGCTCGGACTTTGCGCGCTCCAGATCCGTCAGCTCCTCCGCGAGGCGTTCGCGGGCCTCGGCGATTCGCTCGGGGAGCGAGGCCTGCTCAGCACGCTTGGTAGCGAACGACGCCTGGATGGTGCTGAGCGTGTTCATGGTGGCACCCAGATCCCGCATGATCGCGGTGGCCAGGCGGAGCTGCTCTGCTGGGGCGGTCGCGGAGTTCATCTGCGCCTGGGCGCTAAAGCCGCGCGAGACCGCCGCCTTGCCTGCTTCGATGGCGCGGGCGAATTCGTCCGTGGAGTTCAAGCCGAACTGCGCGCGTGCGTAGTTGAGTTCGTCCGTCGCGGTGCGCACCTGCTCGTCCGCCGCCAGGAGCTGCCGGTTTGCTTCCTGGGCGGCGTGCGCCGCGCTCTCGGCATCGACCTGTGCGGCCTGCTGGGCGGCGAGCCTGTTGCGACGCGACGAGCGTGCAACTCCGATGGCGATGGCAATGACGCCACCTACGAGCAGCAGGAACATGACGATTATGCCGAAAAGTGAGCGGACGTCGTCGTCGGTCGCGCCGGGGTTGCTCGAGTAACTCGGGTTCGTGGAACTGGAACCCGAGTTGGACGTGCCGTTCACGAGGGTGTTGACGAATGCGTTGACCCCGTTGGCGACGGCGGAAGACGTCAGAGGATTGGGCGTCATCTGGGCCTCGGAGGCGCGCACGGCGCGCTGGAGAGAGGCGCTAGGTGGTCCGTTGTCGACGCAGGCTGCGTTGCGGCGCTGGTCGTACGCGATGACGTAGACGACGGTGCCGTTGGTCAGGGAGGAGCGGTCGAGGATCTGGTTGCACCACGTCTCTGCGTCCGCGCCCGAGAAGTCGGCGACCAGGACAACCTTGACGGGTTTGCCCGAGGAAGCTGCCCTGCTCGTTGCGGACTCGATCGTGGAACGGTCGGCGCTGGAGAGCCATCCGTCGGGATCGGTGACCGAATCGCTGATGGACATAGGCGACGCTGCGAGCGCGGGAAGGCCCAGCGCAAGCAGTATCGCTGTCAGAACAGCGATGAGGCTGAAACGGCGGATTCGTGTCACGGGGGCCTCCTGTGATGTGGCGAACAGGTCAACATACACCATGCGCGCCGTATGCGTCTAGCGTGTGATGCACCGCGGCGTCGATGATAGTTTCCGTGGGGTCAGTCTACGTGACGAGGGCGGAGAAATGCGGGCAGCGGTGCTGTTCGCTACAGGCGTCGGCTCGTCTGCCGCGCGTGGGAGGCGAGCGCCCTATGATAGGGAGAGCCCATAGGGGCATTCAGACTATTGAGAGAAGGAGGGGACCATGCCCACCGGTAAAGTGAGGTTCTTCGACGCAGATCGCGGTTTTGGCTTCATTGCGGGAGATGACGGCGCTGACGTCTTCCTCCACTCGTCCGCGCTGCCGGCCGACCATGCCAACCCGCGAGTGGGTGCTCGCGTGGAGTATTCGGTGGCGGACGGGCGAAAGGGACCGCAGGCTCTGCGCGTGCGTTTCCTGAAGGAGACAGCTTCCGTTGCCCGAGCCAAGCGCCGCAAGCCGCAGGCGATGGTGCCCGTCGTCGAGGACCTGATTAAGCTCCTCGACTCCTCGAGCGCCGCGCTGCGCCGCGGTTCCTACCCGGACAACGCGACCAAGATCGCGAAGGTGCTGCGCGCCGTCGCAGAGGAATTTGATGCCTAAGACTAGTGCCCGCCTGCGGGCAGTGAAGAAGGACGCCGTCCTCGAGGCCGCCGTCGACGTCGCGCGCGCCGGTGCCGAGGCCGTCGCGCACCCCCGTCCCGTCGGCGAGCACGTCGGATTCGAGATGGTGTCGGAGCGTCTGGCTACCCACTACTTTGCGTCGACCGACGCGGGCTACGTGGGCTGGTGCTGGGCGGTGACCGTCGCCCGCGTGCCGCGCGGGCGCGTCGCCACTGTCTGTGAGGTCGACATGACTCCCCGCGAGGGTGCGCTGTTGGCCCCGGAGTGGGTGCCGTGGGAAGATCGTCTGCGTCCCTCGGATATTTCTCGTGACGACGTCCTGCCCTACAAGGGGGACGATGAGCGCCTCGAGCAGGGCTTTGAGGACACGAGTGAAGATCCCGATCTGCCAGTCGTGCGAGAGCTCGGCCTGGGGCGCCCGCGCGTGTTGTCGCAGGAGGGTATCGATCAGGCGGCCAAGCGGTGGTACGAGTCCGACCGTGGGCCCAAGTCCGGTCGCCGCCCGCGTAACACCTGCTCGTCGTGTGGTTTCCTCATGAAGATGAGCGGCGGCATGCGCACGATGTTTGGCGTGTGTGCGAACGAGTGGGCGACCGACGATGGTGCCGTGGTCTCTCTGGATCACACGTGCGGCTCCCACTCGGAGACCGACGTCCCCAAGAACGGTACCGCGTGGCCCGTGCGTGCCTCGCGCGTGAACGAGAGTGCTCTCGACGCCGAGCCGATGCCGCGCGCATCGGACGAGGCGCGCAAGGACGAGGCCACGGTCGACGAAGTGACGTCCGACGAGGCCGACGCTCCGACGGGCGAGGAACAGGAAGACTGACGTTTCCTTCCGCTATGAACTGACAGAAAGCACTCGGGATTGAGTCCCGGGTGCTTTCTCAGCAAGTGGGCACATGGCGAGTTTGTTTGCGTGCGGGCGGCTGAGCAGGCACGATTATCCGGTGAACACACAAGAAAAAACCGCCCCATCCCGCGGCGGCTTCGCACAGTCACTTGATTCGTTCTTCCAGATCTCCAAGCGCGGCTCGACTATCAGTCACGAAATCCGCGGTGGAATTGTCACCTTCTTCGCGATGGCTTACATCCTGGTCGTCAACCCGGCGATCCTCGGCAATGCCGTTCCCGAAGACGGCTCCATCACGACCCAGGGAATCGCAGCCGGCACCGCGCTCGTCGCGGGCATCATGACGATCCTCATGGGTGTTGTCGCGAACTACCCGCTGGCGCTCGCCGCAGGCCTTGGCCTCAACGCGGTCGTCGCCTTCACGCTCGTCCTCGGTGCCGGCCTCAGCTACGGCGAGGCCATGGGCATCATCGCCTGGGAAGGCATCCTGATCTTCCTACTCGTCCTCACGGGCTTCCGTGAGGCCGTTTTCCGTGCTGTCCCCGCCGCCCTGAAGACCGCCATCACGGTGGGCCTGGGCCTCTTCGTCGCCCTCATCGGCCTCGTGAACGCGGGCATCGTGCGCGCCGGCGCGACCCCCGTCCAGTTCGGCATCTCGGGCTCGCTCGATGGCTGGCCGGCCCTCGTCTTCGTGTTCGGCCTGTTCCTCATGATGATCCTCTACGTGCGTAAGGTGAAGGGCGCGGTCCTGATCTCGATCATCGCCTCCACGATCCTCGCCGTCATCGTTCAGGCCTTCGCCCACATTGATCGCATCTCCAAGACCAACCCGACCGGCTGGGGTCAGACCGTCCCCGAGCTCAAGGGTTCCCCGATCGCCGTTCCCGTCTTCGATACGCTCGGCAAGGTGGACTTCTTCGGCGGCTTCGGCAAGCTCGGCGTCGTTTCCGTGATCCTGCTGGTCTTTTCGCTCATGCTCGCCGACTTCTTCGACACGATGGGCACCATGGTGGCTGTTGGTGCCGAGGGTAACCTGCTCGACAAGGACGGCAACCCGCCCAAGACCCGCCAGATCCTGATCATCGACTCCCTGGCCGCGGTGGCCGGCGGCGTCGGCGGCGTCTCCTCGAACACCTCCTACGTCGAGTCCGCCTCGGGCGTCGCCGAGGGTGCCCGCACGGGCCTGGCCTCCGTGGTCACCGGCATCTTGTTCCTGCTGTCGACCTTCCTGGCGCCCCTCGTCGAGCTGGTCCCGACCGAGGCCGCCTCCACGGCCCTCGTGTTCGTCGGCTTCCTCATGATGACCCAGGTGACCGGCATCGACTGGGATTCCAAGGAAGTTGCGATCCCCGCCTTCATGACGATCGCCTTCATGCCCTTCGGTTACTCCGTGTCCGTCGGCATTGGCGTGGGCTTCGTGACCTACGCGGTCATCCAGCTCGTCAAGGGCAAGGCCGCCAAGGTGCACCCGCTCATGTGGGTGGTCGCCGGCCTGTTCATCATCTACTTCCTGATGGGCCCGATCCAGCGTCTCCTCGGCGTCGGCTGATTCGTCACGCTTCACGCCCTTTCCGCCCCGCCGGAGTCTTTCTCCGGCGGGGCGGTCGTATCCTGGGAAGATGCACCGATGGGGGCGGTTGGTGCCGCCAGCCCCGGCATCGTTCGGTGCGTGGAGTGAGAGAGGGAGGATCAGCATGTCGGCAACGTTTGCATCCATGCGCTATGTGAACTACCGGTACTGGTTCGTCGCCTCTCTGATTGCGTCGACGGGTGTGTGGCTTCAGCGCGTCGCCCAGGACTGGTATGTCCTGACGGTCCTCACCGATCACGACGCGTCGCAGGTTGGCCTCGTGACGGCGCTCCAGTTTCTTCCCATTATCCTGTTCTCCGCGTGGGCGGGGGTCCTCGCGGATCGCATCCCCGGGCGCCGTCTCCTGCAGTGCACGCAGACGGGGGTCGGCCTCGTCTCCCTCATCATCGGCATCGTGGTTCTGACGGGTACGGGCGAGCTCTGGCACCAGTACATCCTGGCGTTTATCTCGGGCACGATCTCCGCCGTCGATACCCCGGCGCGCCAGGCCTTTGTGGGAGAGCTCGTGCCCCACGAGAAGATGGCGAACGCCGTGGCCCTGAATGCCACCGCCTTCCATACTGCGCGCCTGATCGGCCCAGCCTCCGCGGGTTTGTTCATCGACTGGTGGGGGATCGGCCCGGTCTTTGTGATCGATGCGGTCATGTTCATGGCTCCCGTCATCGCGCTGGCTCTCATGCGAGGCGACAGACTGTATCCGCGCACCCTGGTCCCGCGTGCCTCGGGCCAGCTGCGCGAGTCCGTGGTGTACGTACGTAGCCGCACCGACATCCGTATCATCCTGGCGCTGATCTTCGTCGTCAGTGCCCTGGGCATGAACTTCCAGATGACGAGCGCGCTCATGGCGACGACGGTCTTCGGAAAGGCCGCCGGCTCCTTCGGCATCCTCTCCACGTTCATGGCCTTCGGTTCGATTCTCGGATCCACGGGCGCTGCGCGCCGCGCTCCTCGCCTGCGCACGATTCTCATGGGTGCTGCCTTCTACGGGACCGCCGAGATCCTCCTGGCTCTGTCACCCTCCTACTGGTGGTTTGCCCTCCTGTCGATCCCCACGGGTTTCGGCATGCTGACGATGAATACGAGTGCGAACGCCCTCGTGCAGACGCGCACCGATCCCGATAAGCGTGGCCGCGTCATGGCCCTGTATTCGCTCGTTTTCCTGGGTGCGACGCCGATCGGCTCGCCGCTCGTCGGCTGGGTGGGGACGATGTTTGGGGCGCGCTGGTCGATCCTGGTCGGCGGTATCGCCTCCCTCGGCATCGCGTTCATCTGCGGGGCGTGGGCGATGATCCACTGGAAGGGACGCGTTGTGCGCCGCCACTCCTTCCCGTGGCTGGGCATCGAGGCGGATTCCTCCGTGGATGCGCCGCGCCGTTCCGTCGACCCGCTCTGATCGGCACCCGGCGAGGAGCTAGAGCACGCGCTCCAGGCAGTAGTCGATGCAGGCGAGGAGCGCCTCCACGTCCCCGATCTCCACGCTCGGCCACGTGCCAATGCGCAGCTGGTTGGCGCCCACCCCGCGGTAGGCGCCGATGTCGACGATCCCGAGGGTGCGCAGGTGCGCCGCCAGCTCGGAGGCGCTCACGGCCTCGTCGATCTCGATCGTGGCGGTCACGGGGGAGCGCCAGGTCGGATTCTCGACGAAGGGGCGCGCGGCCAGGTTGGCTTCGGCCCAGTCGTAGATGAGGGACGAGGCCTGGGCGCAGTGGGCGCTCACCGCCTCCATGCCGCCGCGCTCGAGGAGCCAGCGCACCTGCCGTTCCGCCATGATGATCGTTGCGAGCGCGGGAGTGTTGAGCGTTTGGTCCTTGCGCGAGTTGCCGATGGCTGTGGACAGGGAGAGGAACTGTGGGACCCAGCGTCCGTCGGCGCTGCCCTCGATGCGGCGGGCGCGCTCGACGGCAGCGGGGGAGAGGATCGCGACCCACAGGCCGCCGTCCGAGCCGAGTGCCTTCTGGAGGGAGAAGTAGTAGGCGTCGACCTGGGGCAGGTCGACGGGTGCGGCACCCGCGATCGACGTGCCGTCCACGAGGGTGAGCGCGCTGGGCGCCTCGACTCGGTAGACGGGGGAGGCGACGCCGGTGGAGGTCTCGTTGTGGGGGTAGGCGTAGACGTCGACGCCTTCTGTTGTCCCGCGCGGGGACACGGTGATGAGAGAACCGTGTGCGGCCTCGTCGATGAGGGGGGCTTCCAGGTGCGGGGCGTGTGCCGCTTCGGAGGCGAATTTCGCGCCGAACGCGCCCCAGGAACCGAATGCCGCGCGAGAGGAGATGAGGCATGCGCAGGCCACGTCCCAGAATGCGGAGGCGCCGCCGTTGCCCAGGACGACCTCGTAGTCGTCGGGGACGGCGAGAAGGGCGCGTAGTCCGTCTTTCAGCGAGGCGACTACATCTCGCACGGGCGCGGCGCGGTGGGAGGTGCCCATGAGGAGCGGAGAGGACAGCGCCTCGATCTGTGCGGCGCGCACCTTGGAGGGGCCGCAGCCGAAGCGTCCGTCAGCGGGGAGGAGGGCCTGGGGGATGTTGGGGAAAGCCACCATGGCAACAGCCTAGTCTCCTGGAGCTGGGTATTTCCATCACGTTCATTAATCGAATTATCGTGAGGATGCACACGCCGACGCGCCTGTTTTTCCGCAGCAACGCGTCGTTCCGCTTGTCAGAAGGAAGGTGACCCTATTCTGTGTTTATTACCTGCCTGATAAAGGAGGCCGACGTGGCAGACCTGATCGACACCACCGAGATGTACCTCAAGACCATCCTCGAGCTCGAGGAGGACGGGGTCACCCCACTGCGTGCGCGCATCGTCGACCGCCTGGGGCACTCCGGCCCGACGGTTTCGCAGACGGTCGCGCGCATGGAGCGCGACGGGCTGCTGCATGTCATGGGGGATCGCCGCCTTGAGCTGACTGAGGCCGGCCGTGCGCACGCGACCGAGGTGCTGCGTAAGCATCGCCTGGCGGAGCGCCTCCTCCTCGACGTGATCGGCATGGAATGGGCGCAGGTGCACGACGAGGCGTGCCGCTGGGAACACGTGATGAGCGATGCCGTTGAGGCGCGCCTGGAGGAGCTGCTCAGCAATACCTGCGTGGATCCCTACGGCAATCCCATGCCCGGCTGTGAGCAGCTGGAGGGTACTCATTCCGCCGAGCTGGCGGTGCGTTCGCTCGAGGCGGGCGCTCTCACGCTGGCGCGCATCGGCGAGCCGATTCAGGCAGACGCGGAGCTGCTGGCTTCCTTCGATGAGCTGGGCCTGCGTCCGGGTGCTCGCGTGGGGCTCTCGGCGCACGGCGATGTCGTGCGCGTGGCCTCCCTCGACGAGGCCGGCGAGGTTCGTGGGTACCTGACGATCCCGATGGCTCTGGCTGCGCACCTTTTCGTGCGGGGTGAGTGAGCGCTGAGAAACGACGAGGCCGGGGCGACAAGCCCCGGCTTTTGTCGTGTGCGGGCTGTGTCTCGAATCGCGAAACGCGCGCGAAAGGCGAGTTTTCCTGGGATCCCAGGGTACAAATGTCACGGAATGATAACGATGAGGGAGGTCACTGTTATCAGAACGTGACATTGACCGGTCGGCCAGGGTATAGTTCATATCGGTCATCAGACCACCCGCCCATTCGGAACCCGAAGTGAGACGACGAATGGAGCGGAAATACCGTCTCACGCGGGGAACCCAGATATGGCTCCTTGAGCCTTGGGGTGAAGCTCGCACGCCGAGCCGGACCTCCCGTCCGAACCCGACAGCTAACCTCGCAGGGAAACAGGGAGAACATGAGTGAAGACTATTAAGCCTGCTCCGCGTCACCGCATGGCACGTCGCCCGCTGACCGATTCCATGGTCGAGGGCATGAACATCTCTGGTGCCGCTCGTCCGATCGCTTTTGCGTCGGCCGCCGGTGTTGCGCTGACCGCGATTGCCGCCGGCGTTGCGAACGCCGCCCCGGCGACCCCCCAGTCTGAGCCGCAGAGCGCTGACCTCAATACGACGACCGTCGCCGTCGATGACGTGACCACCGTTGAGGTTCCGGACATCGAGTGGACCGCCGAAGATGACGTCACCGCTTCCGCGACCGCCGAGGCTCCCGCGCCGGCCCCCGTCGCCGCGACCCCCGCCGCCGATCAGTCCGACTCGGCCGCCTCCCGCTCGGAGACCCGCTCCGACGCGACCTCTGACACCTCCGCCCGTCAGGCCGCCGTGAACGCAGCTGGCGGCGACATCGTCTCCGTCGCTCTCGGCCTGACCGGTATCCCCTACGTCTACGGTGGCGAGAGCCTCGGTGGCCTCGACTGCTCCGGCCTGGTCAAGTACGCGTACGCGGCCGCTGGCATCAACCTGCCGCACTCCTCGTCCGCTCAGGCCGCTGGCGGCACCATCGTGTCCGACCCGCAGCCCGGTGACATCGTGTCCTACCCCGGCCACGTCGCCATCTACATCGGCGGCGGCCAGATGGTCGAGGCCACGGTGCCCGGCCGTCTCTCCCAGATCTCGCCGGTCCGCGCTGGCGCCACCTACGTGCGCTACTGAGCCTGCGATAGATAGCTGACGATCCCCGCAGCCCCCACGGGCTGCGGGGATCGCTAGTTTGTGCTCGGGTTGGGCTTTCGCGGATCGTCAAAATACGGCACAATATAAGTGACTGCCACCACGAGGAGGACATCATGAGTTCTACCGAAGTCATTCTGGTCGGTGTCGATGGCTCGACGGAGAGCCTTGCCGCCGTCAAATGGGCCGCTGACCGCGGCGCGCGCACCGGAGCGCGCATCCATTGCCTGTGTACCTACGCGCTGGCCTCGTACTCTGCTGCCGCCTTGGACGGTGGATACGCCGTTCTCGACGATGAGGCCCTGAAGGCGGGTGCCGAACAGGTCGTCGAGGAGGCGAAGGCCCTGGCTCGCGAACGCGGAGCGACGCATGTCTCTGGATCGACCGAGCCCGGCGACCCTGCGGGGGTCCTCATCGACTTTTCCGCCGAGGTGGACATGATCGTCGTCGGTTCTCGCGGCGGCGGTGGATTCGCCGATCGTCTCCTGGGGACGGTCTCCTCCGCCCTGCCCGCCCACTCGAAGTGTCCCGTCGTCGTCGTACCCCGTCACACCTCGGGTAAGAAGTTCACGCCCGTTGAGCGCGTCGTTGTCGGTATCGACGGTACCGATCAGCCCTCGTGCGCGCTCAAGCGCGCGATCGGCGAGGCGCGCCTGTGGGATGCGCGCCTGACCGCGGTGTCCGCCGTGCCGATCGCGGTGGGCCCGTCCGTCATGACGTGGACCCCCACGGGCGTCGATCACTCGGCGCTGCTCGCGCAGGTGCGCGAGGGGATGGACGCCGCGATCGCCGCCGCCCTGGATGGAGCCGACATGCACGTCTCCCGCCACGCCCTCGACGGCTCAGCGGCATCCCTGCTCATCGAGTTTTCCACCGCGGTCGACCTGGTCGTCGTCGGCACCCGCGGGCGCGGAGGGCTGGCCGGCGTGCTCCTCGGCTCGACGTCGCAGACGGTGCTCGGTCACTCGACCTGCCCGGTCATGATCGTTCCGTCCGCCCACCTCGGGGACGCGGGCACGGCCGTGCACACCGAATGGGAGCGCCGCTAAACGCATACGGTCACGAGGCCGGGGTCCGACGCGTGGATACCCCGGCCTCGTGACGTGTGTGGAGGCGAATGCCCGCCAGGGTGAGCCTCTCCGCACGGCGACGCAGGACAGCGGTGCGCGCACTTTGCTACAGTGGGCGCGGACAACTTGTCACGCCCTCGTAGCTCAGGGGATAGAGCACCGCTCTCCTAAAGCGGGTGTCGGACGTTCGAATCGTCTCGGGGGCACAGTTGAAGGACGCCATGCGCAACGCTCTTGGGTATCTCGTGACCGTCGTGGCTGCCCTGTGTTGGGGTGCCTCCGGGGTCTCCGCCGACTACCTCATGGAGCATCACGGCATCGAGCTGACCCTCATCAGCTTCTTCCGCATGTTCGTCTCGGGCATTCTCGCCCTCGTGTACGTTCTCGCGCGCTCGCGTGGGGTATCCGCTCGTCACCGAGAATTGGTGTCCACACCTCGCAACTGGCGAGTCCTCGTGATCTACGCGATTTTTGGGCTCGCGGCCTGCCAGATCACCTACATGGGGGCGATCCGGGAGTCGAACGCGGGCACCGGCACCGTCCTCCAGTACCTGGGCCTGATCCTCATCGTCGTCTGGGTGTGTCTCACCCACAGGCGATGGCCGCGTGCCTCCGAGGTGATTGCCATCGTCCTCGCCGTGAGCGGTACCTTCCTGCTGTGCACGCACGGGGTGCTGGACTCCCTCGTCATTACACCCACTGCCCTCGCCTGGGGAGCCGTTGCTGCGCTCACGCTCGCGACATACACGCTGCTTCCCGCTCGGCTCATTGCGGCCTACGGTGCGAACGTCGTCGTGGCATACGGCCTGCTGATCGGGGGTGCGTGCGTTGGCCTGGTCGGTCGCGTGTGGCGATTCGACATCACCTGGACGCCCGACGTCGTGCTCGCCATGTTCATCACCGTTGTCCTCGGCACCGCCGTCGCCTTCACCGCCTACCTGTGGGGTGTGGATCGCATCGGCCCCGTCAAGGCGTCGCTCATCGGGAGCCTCGAGCCCATCGCCGCGACCGCCTTTTCCGCCCTCGTCATGGGAAGCTCCTACACGGGCATCGACATCGTCGGCATGGTCCTTATCGTCGGCGCCGTTGTGACCATTTCCGTTGTCGACCTTCTCCGGGCGCGCCGCGTCACACAATAGGGCGGTGCTGCCGTAGGGTTAAAACGTGGTTCCTAGTATCTTTTCGCGCCGTTCCGCCCCTGAGCCCGAGGCTCCCGAGGCCTCGTCCACCTCGACGCACCCGACCACCCTCGTCGGCTCTGCGCGCGAGAAGTGGCGCTCACGCCTCGACCAGGACATCGCCGCAGACTCCACGTCGCTGCCGACGCTGTCCCTGTCCGGCGCGCATCCCGGAGGCCTCGCCCAGCTCTACACGGAACACCCCGTCCGCCTGAGTCTCCTCATCCGCGAACCCATTGCGCTGGGTCGCGCCCTCGAGCGCGCCCGTTCCATCATCGCGCGCTCCGAGCAGCGCGCTTCCGCCCACGGCACAGGCCCCATCCACCTGGGAATCGGCACCGCCTCGTGGCGCAACGGGACCGACGCCGTCACCGTCCCCGCCCTGCTGCGCCCCGTGCGCCTCGTGCGCCGCGACGACGACGTGCTCATCGCGCTCGGACGCGGCGCCCTGCTCGCCCCCGAGCTGACTGAGGCCCTGCGCAGCCACGGCCTCGACGTGGACGGGGACACGATCCTCGCACAGGCGAGCGGTGCCCACGGGTTCTCCTCCTCCCAGGCGATGGCCGCCCTGCGTGATGCCTGCGCCGCCCTGCCGCGTTTCGAGGTCCGTGACGACCTCGTCATCGGCCTGTTCTGCCACCCGGCCGGCGCTCTCGCCGCCAGCCTGGCCGAGGACGTCACCGCCCTCGAAGACTCTCAGGTGATCCGCGCGCTCGCGGGCGACCAGGACGCGCGCAATGACCTGCGCTCCGAGCCTCCGGTCCCCAACCCCGCCGACCGCGACCCGTGGGCCGAAAAGGGCGTCGGCGACCTGATTCCCTCCCAGCAGGACGCGGTCGAGGCCGCCTCCGACGGGCGTAGCGTCTTCATCGACATCCCCGCGCACAGCGACGACGCGTCGGTCGTCGCGGCGATCCTCGCGGACGCGGCCGCCACCGGTCGGTCGGTCCTGCACGTGTCGACCTCTCCGTCGCGTTCAATCGCCGCCTACACGCGCCTGGCCGATCTGGGCCTCGCCGACATCGTGGCGAATATCGACGGCTATTCCGACGCGCGTAAGACCCTGGCAGCGCGCGTGAGCGCCGCGATGGAGGACACCTCGCCCGTCGTCGACCAGGCAAGCGTCGACGAGATGCGCGCCCGCCTGCGTCAGGTGCGCGCCGCACTGGCCTCGTATGCGGCCGCGCTCCACCAGCCCTACGGCCGCTTTGGCGTGTGCGCGGCTGACGCGCTGCGTGCCCTCACCGACCTCACGAGCGGTGAGAACCCGCCCACGACCCGTGTGCGCCTGGACGAAAAGACCCTCTACGACATCGCGGTCGATCAGGGCGAGAGCGCCCGCGCCCTGCTGCGCGAGGCCCTGGGGTCTGGGACCCTCAGCGTGTCCGCCTCCTCTGCGTGGGGCACCGCTGTCCTGACCTCCGACGAACAGGCCTCCGACGTGCTGCTGCGCGTCGATCGCCTCTCTAAGACCCTGCCCGAGCTGCGCGTGCACATCGCGGCCGTCGCCGGCGAGGCCGGCATCAAGCCCGCCGGCACGCTCGCCCAGTGGGATCGCCAGCTCGCCATGTTCGACGGCATTGCCGACGTCCTCGACGTCTTCCTGCCCCGTGTGTTCGAGCGCAGCGCCGCCGACATGGTGATCGCAACCGCGCCCAAGCAGTGGCGCAAGGACCACGATATTTCGATGGGCCGCTCCGAGCGCAATCGCCTCGTCAAGCAGGCCCAGGACCTCGTGCGCCCGGGCGTCCACGTGCCCGACCTGCACCGTGCCCTCATTCGCGTCCAGGAACGCCGCGACGCGTGGTGCGCGGTATGCGGCGACGACTCGTGGCCCATCCTGCCGGCAAAGATCGGCGAGATTTCCGCCCTGACGGACGCCGTACGCGATGACCTCGACGCCATCGCCCCCGTGTTCGCGGCCGAGGAACCAGACCTGGTGGGCACCCACCTGCAGCGCCTGACGACCCTCATCGAACGCTGGGCCGGCGACACCTCCGCCGCCCGCGAGGTGCCCGCGCGCCTGCAGATGCGCGAGCGCCTGGCCGCCCGCGGCCTCGATAAGCTTGCCCAGGACCTCGCCGATCGTGAGGTTGAGGACGCTGCGATCGACACCGAGCTCGACCTCGCCTGGTGGGCCTCGCTGCTGCGCGCCATGCTCGCCTCTCAGCCCGCGCTCGGCGGGGTGGACCCTGCCTCCCTTGAGGACTTGACGCGCGAGGGATGCGAGCTTGACGAGGCTCAGGTGGCCTCGCTCATCCCGCAGGCCATTACGGGCGTGCGTCGAATCCGCACGAACGCCCTGGCGGCCCGACCCAGCCAGTACGAGGAGCTGCGCGACCTGCTCGCCGACGGAATGGCACCCTCCGACCTGGACCTGCTGTCGTCGTACCCGCTGGTGCGCCACCTGCTGCCCGTCCTCATGACGGTGCCCGCGATGGTTCCGGCCCTCGCGCCGACGGGGCGTACCGTCGACGTCGTCGTCCTAGACGGCGCTGACGGCCTGCCGCTCGCCGAGCTGGCACCGATCATCGCACGCGGCCACCAGCTGGTCGTCATCGACGATCTGACCGGTGCCTCGGAAGGTGGCGCGACCCGTGAGCTGGCGGGCGTCCTGCCGGTCGTGCGTGTCGAGCCCGGTCCGCGCCGCCTCAACGATCAGGTGGCCCTGCTGCTCGCCCGCTACGGCTACGAGCACGCCGGCATCCCCGTCCCGTGGACTGCCGCGAACGCGCCCGTGTCCGCCCGCTGGGTGGAGGCGACGGGCATGCCCGCTCCCGGCGCGCACGCGATCGAGTCGACCGGCGCCGAGGTGCATGCAGTCGTCGACGCCGTCATCGAACACGCGGTCGAGGCTCCGGAGCGTTCCCTCGCGGTCGTCGCCCTGTCCGAGCGACACGCGCAGCGCATCCGCGAGGCCCTGGAGAGCGTGAAGGCCGACGAACCCGGCCTGGCCTCGTTCTTCGACCCCGCGACCCCGGAACCCTTCGTCGTCGTCGGCCCCGATCAGGTGGCCGGCCTGACCCGCGAATCGCTCATCCTGTCCGTCGGGTTCGCGAAGACCCCGCACGGGCGCGTCATTCATGACTTCGGCGTCCTGTCGAGTGAGGAGGGTGCGGACGCGCTCGCCGAGGTTCTGCGCGTCGTCCGCGGCGACCTGACGCTCGTCTCTGCCCTGCGCAGCGGAGAGATCGACCGTGACCGCCTCGGCCACGAGGGCTCGCGTATGCTCGTCGACCTCCTGGAGATCGCCGAGGGGCACGCGGGCGAGGGGATGGACGCCTGGCCTGTCCTGGCCGGTGAACCGGATCGCCTGCTCGTCGACCTCGCCGAGCACCTGTACTCGCGAGGCCTCGAGGTCGTCGCGAACGTTGGCATTCCCGGCGGCATGCGGATTCCGCTCGCGATCGGTCACCCGGAGTCTCCGGGGCGCCTGCTCCTCGCGGTGCTCACGGACGACGCGGAGTACCTGGCGGAGCCCAGCCAGCGCGTGCGTGACCGCGCCCGTCCCCGCTGGCTCGAAGCTCAGGGTTGGGCGGTCTATACCGCCTTGTCGATGCCCCTGTTCATCGACCCCGACAAGGAAGCCTCTCTTGTCGTCGATGCCGTCTTGGACGCGCTCGACAAGCTGCGCGCCACCGATGATGAGCCCGTCGTCGATGTGCCCGAGCGCATCGCCGATGACGATGCCGCAGACGAGCGCGTCGAAGATCGCGTCGAAGATGCTTCCTCTGATGATGGAGCCGAGGTGGCGGACGATGCTGAGGACGCCTCGTCCTCCCCGCGCATGCCGATGCTGGATGACGGCCTCGATGAGGAATCTAAGCGGCGCAAGAAGGCCGACGAGGACACCACCGGCATGCTGCTGGCCATCAAGCGCAAGGAGCGTGCCTCCGAGGAAAACCGTGGTCCGCGCCCCGCGATCGCCAAGGGTCTGCCGCTGGCCGCCTACTCCGATGACCAGCTCGACGAGATGGCCGCCTGGGTGCGTTCTGACGGCGTCGAGCGCACCGACCTGGAGACCGCCGAGGAGCTGCGCGAGGCCCTGGGCATCACGCGACGCGGCTTCCAGTCCGACGCGGTCCTGGGCAACGTCGTGCGTCGCACGAAGCCCGCGGGCGGGCAGGATGCGGGTGGGCCGTCGGACGAGGACGCACCCGAGGATTCCGCCGATGAGTGAGCCGACGCCGCGCAAGCGTCGCCGCGTCGCCCGCTACGTGTCCGACGTGGACCGCCGCCTCATCGAGGAGGGCCTGCCACCCTCCTGGGAGGATCGTGTGCGCCCCGAGGACACGCGTCCCGGCTCCATGGCCGATGCCCCCGACCGGGGGGATGGTGCCAACGACGCGCGCCTGCTCGAGAACGTGCCGCCGCACGCGCAGGCGCGGGCGTAGGGGGCTGGTGTAGGCGCGAATGTCCGGATAGGTTGTGCGCATCCGGATAGGTTGTGCGCATCCGGATAGGTTATTAAGCTATCCGGATCTTCGTTACCTATCCGGATGTTGTTTACCTATCCGAGTGCCGTTATCCGCGGGCTGCCCGCCGGGTGTGGTGTGCCTGTGATGTGGCTGCAGTGCGCCTCGTCGTTCGATCACGTAGTTCCCGCCAATCTCGCACGTAATTCCTCGCAGACTATTTCAGCTATTGAAGCAATGTCGTTGCAATTCCAACGTTTTCTTGGGGTGCTCAAAAGTGACCGGGTTGAATTATGTGCGAGATTTGTGGGGAAGTATGTGCGATGAGGTACTTCAGTGGGGGAGGGGCGGCTGGGGGAGCAAGACCCCGGGGTGCAAGACCTCGGGGCGCGAGGCCGGTGCTCTCGTGTTTATACAAAACGGCGGG